>WLWG01001468.1_pt1 | contig 21199 bp, 37 predicted proteins | sample 6712871 | NCBI WGS metagenome assembly WLWG01 (sample SAMN12718693, study PRJNA515312) | sponge metagenome | isolation source: marine sponge | host: Mycale hentscheli | place: New Zealand: South Island, Marlborough, Capsize Point | collected 2003-05-01
ATGTCAAAAAATAATTTTACTTTGTCCATAGCGGTTGGATCGTCCGATACTACTGCCCAAGCGAGCACCAAGACGGGCAAACTGAGAATTATTAAAACTGCCTCGTCTTTCCAGTCTGACTGTCTAGCCTCTAAAAGTTTTCCCTGGTAAGCTTCCTCACCTTGGGCCATCTTAGTAGCATGCATTAGTTGTGCATCTGACATTGCCATCTTCGTTCTCTGCTTGTTAGCATAAATTTTACTTCCAGCAGATACGGCTAATTTAATTGCCGATAACCACATGTTAGTACCAAGTAGCCTTTACAGGTTTCTTTTCTTTTCTTATAGCTCGTGTTCCTTTAACGTCTGCTGTGTTACCCTGTGCGATGTAGTTTCTTCCTCTAATACTTGTTTTAGATCTTGGATCTAATTCTAAGTTTTGAGAAGATTCTTCTACAGGTATTCCACCTTTAGCATAGCCGTCTTTGTTAACGAACTGTTTAAATGTATCTTTTGCCATAGTTTTCTCCTAATTGTTAATATACTAACTTCTTGGACCTTTCAAGATGTTTACGTCTTTTGTTTTAGCTGCATCTGAAGCTAATTTAGTTCCTGCAGATAACAACGATTTTTCTATTGATGTATCTGCTCTTAATTGAGCTAACTCGTCATTTTGTTCAAGTTTTCTATCATTAAGATCTTTTGCTTGAACCATTTTAGCTCTATCAAGTTCTATTCTTGCTTCATCTTCTTTTATCTTACGCTCTTCTTCCATAGCTTTTAAATCTACTTCTCTTTGTTTTAATTTTAAAAGTGGGTCATGGTCAAATTGAGAGGTAATCTGTTTTTCTTCTTTCATAAACTCTTCAGTCATGTCTGCAATTAATACAGCTTTTCTAGCTTCTATCTTTTGAGATATTTGTTGAAACTGTTGTTGCATTTGTGGATTTAAAGCAGCTTGTTGTTGCATCTGTGGTAACATTTGCATTTCTTGTGGAAACTCTATTTGTATCTGTTCTTGTGCCATCAATGATATATGCTCCATAATATTTTTTTCTAGTGCAGCTGTAATGCTAGGATTATTTCTAACAAAATTACTTGCCATAAAATTTAGGTGAGCAGTTACGTGTGCTCTATGATCTTGACCTGGAAATGCTTGAAAAGATTTACCAGCCATAGCATCAATGTGTTCGATTGCTGGATCTTTTGGCATGTTAGGAGCTGGTGGTGGTAAAATTCTATCGATGTCTTTTACACCAATTGCTTCATACATTCCTCTGTATGCAGAATACATGTTGTGCATTTGTGGATTAGAAGTTGCTAATCTTAATTGTTCTTGTGCAAGTGAAACTCTTTGTGACATAGAAAATATATTTGGATCTGCAACAGGAAGTATATCTACTCTGTTATCAAAATCTGTTGCTTTAACTGTTCTTGCTGCACCTACTACATCGTAAGGATATTCAGGTGGCAAAGACTCACCAAAAATTTTAGCAAGTAATTTAAATTCTGTTTTAAGACCTACGTAAAGTCTTTTATGGATTGCTGACATTACTCTTGAACCACGTTCTAAAAGAGCTACGGTTGTACCAACAGCGGCCTGTTGATTCCCGTCCCCAACCTGCATGTCAGCAATGGACGCGAATCTTTGTCCTGCTTGAACTACAATTCCCATCAACTGTAATAACGTTGCTGATGGTTCTTTGTAAGGTAAGAATACGAAAGCATCTTTTAGATTACCACCTGGAGTGTCAACATCTTTAAATTCTCCTGGTTGTATATTTGCGGCATCATCTTTTACTCTGACACCTCTTTGCTTAAATCCTGCGGGTAGGTTAGATAATGTCCCGGCATCTAATAACTGACGGAGAGCCGCAGTTGCAGTACGACTCAATCCGCCAATCATATGAATTAATCCTAAGCCATAAAATCCTAGTCCTGGCAGAAACTTGAAGTGGACAAAATATTGGATTTTATTTTTCTTTGGATCATTGGGCGCAAAGTTTCGTCTGATAGACAAAACTTTCCTACTGCCTTCTTCGATTGTAACGATGTAAGGCAATTTTATTCCCGTTGGCTCTCCGTCGGGGCCAAGGTCTTCGAATCCTTCTAGATCTAAATTAACGTGGCATTCTAGAACTGTGTACAAAGGATCTGTTCTTTGGGATTTTGTAATTCCTTCAACTTCTCTTTCTTTTTCTTCTAACTCGTTAGTTATTGTACCTGTTGGTTTAGTTAACTCGATGTCAGAATAAAAACCTGCAGCCATTTGCTTACGCAAATCATTTTCTGACATCTTGATAACATGGATGACTGATTCCGCATCGTCTAATGAGGTAGCCGTATATGGAACAACGAGATCATCCGCTGGGACAAACTTAGAAACAGCTCTTCCCAATAAATCGTCATAATAAACTTTTTTAAATGTAGAACCCGATAGAGGTAAATAAAATAACATTTGATCAAACTCAGGTTCATATTCTTTCATTTGATCCATAATTTGATAGTTCATAAAATTTTTAACTCTTTGTGCTTGTTGTTCTTTCATAGGATTAGATGCACCCATAACCATAGTTCTAACTGGTCCATCGGCAGGTAATAATTCTTTATAAGCTAATGCTTGAAACTGTGTAACAGCTTCAGCTAAAACTGGATGCGTTGCACCACTTGCACCTTGAAACGGTTCTGTTCTGTTATCATATTTAAATCCTAATAAACTTAAACCTTCAATGTATGATCGTTCCCATTCTTTACGAGACATTTTATATTCCATGTAGTCGTTTTGTAATTGACTACCCATGGCGCTTGTGTCTTCTTCTGGAAGTAATTCATTTAAATTTGCAAAGTGATCGCCGCCTTCTTGTGGCATTGGCATTGCGTTAGGGTCAAAATCAATTGTAGCCCCTGCATCGTCTTCTGTAATTTCTACTGGTCCCTTACCTAACTCGTCTGCAACATCAACCTCTTCCATCTGTTCTTTTAAAACTTCGTCTTCAGGTCTTTCGTTAGGGAGAGCTTTGTCTATATCTGCCATATATTTTCTCCTAGACTTTCTTAACTTGTTTTGATGGTAATTTCAACCCTTGTGATAAAGGTCCTTTTTTAGGTGGCACTGCCCACCATTTAAAACCAGGATTAGCTCTCATCTTTTGTGCCAAATTTGGTTTTTTAGTTTGTGTCTTTTTATTTCTAGTCATTTTTTAAATTTACTAATCTATTCATATTAATTTGTCCTAATGCTTCTTCATAAGTAATATTTTTTTCTTTAGCAATCTTATAGGCTTGTTCATTAGCATCTATCATAGATGGAAATACATCGGAAGCGTTTTCTCTGTCATAAAACGTTGGTTCACCATCTTTACCAATATAATAATTAGGGTTAGAATCTTCTATTACTTTTTTAGTTAATTCTCCACCCATCACTGTAAGACCAATTGGATTTGCAATTCTAGCTGCTTTCATTGCATACTTAGGACTAATAGTAGTCGCTGCTTGTGCAATTTTTTTAAGAAGTGGATTTTTAATTTTATCCGTTACACGTAATGCATCTTTTACCATAACCGGCGATATTGCAAGTTCTAGACCTAGTATACTTCTATCCAAAGCACTTGATGGATCAATTCCATATATTGTATTAAAAGCCACACTTGCTGGAAGACCTGAAGCATTTAATAAATTCATTAAAATTTTTCTTCCTGTTTTAGTTCCAAGAGTTGCAACTGCTCCACCACCTATTCCTGCATCAATTAACATTCCACTTGTTCCTTCAGACCCATCATCTGCTACCCCGCCTACGGTTGTCCCAGTTAAAATAGCTAAAACTTGTGCTGCAGCTTTACCTTTCGCACCACCTTTATTAGAAATTGTATTAAGATTTTTGATAAGATCAAATTGTTTTTTATTTAATTCAATAATTTTTTTTCCGTCCTCTGATGAAGGTACTACACCTTTATATTTAATATTTTGACCTGTTTTACCTTCTGATACTGTAAGCTCTGGGTTAGGCATTTCTTCTTTCATCATATACCCAGTTTTACTCAACGGAGTTTCTTCAAAAACTAATGTGCTTTTATAGTCTGCAAATTCAGGATATTTGTTTCTTAAAGCAGCTTCTTGTTTTTTAAGATCATCAAATATTTCTTTTTTCTTTTCAATAGGCATGTTTCTATTTAGATTAGTTTGATATTGTTTTTTTTGAATATCATTTATAGCATTTTCAAAAGGTCTAATGTTTTTGATGTTATCTCTAGCATCTATAAACATAGTATTGTCTGTACCAACTTTTTCTCTTAAACTTCCTGCGTGGTGTCTGTGAATATTTGAATCTCCTCTAGTTTTGCCTTCCATAGATATGCTGCTATATCTTTTTGTCCATGCTTTTTCAGCATCATTTCTTAATTTAACTTTTTCATTATCCCATTTTTTACCTGGATTTCCATAAGAACTAGCTGGAACAAGTTCCGCTCTTTTTCTACCAATTATTGCTGAAGCTTCTTTTTGATTTAAAGTTGGATTGTCATCAATAAATTGAATAACTTCTTCTAAATACTTAGGGTCTTTTAAATTTACACCTGTTTCATTTACAGCTAATTTTATTATTTCACTACGTGGTTTGTTTAATTTAAATTCTTTGCCAGCTATACCTTTATCCATAGCATTTATAGCAGCGTTAACTGTTTGTTGTTTTAGTTTTAATTTTTTTGCAATTGAAACACTAGACTCACCTGCTTCTGTAAGTTCTTTTATTTGTTGACCATGAGATTTAACTACAGATTCACCTTTATAAAAACCGGGTCTTATATTATCAGTTATAAGAGCATTTGCCTGTTCATCTTCTTTTACTAATTGTTGAAACAAACCACGACTATCTTGTGAAGTTCGTGCATAGTTTTTAAACCATCCCTGTGCTTTAAAGTAATCGTTGCTCATATTAAGTTGGGTCGTAATCACCTTGTTTGTCTATTATAAAGTCCATAGGGTTATCATTCATTTGTTTTATTTTTCTTTTTTTATTAATAGAATTAGAAATATCTTTAATTAAAGGATTTTGTCCACCAAGTTTTTCAAGTTCTAATGTATCAGAATATAAATCTGTAACATTACTTACAGTATTTTCTCCCATTTCAATTTCATAATCATCAGGTCCATAAGTTCTGCCTTCTGGAACAGATTCAGTTGCAAAAAACTCATCTGCTGGACGAGGATTACCTTCATCTGCCATACTTATTCCTGGTTTGTAATTCATTTGTACTCCTTCATCTAAAGCTGTACCAGACCCCATGTAATCTACATCGATTTCACCAGTTCTTTCATTGTGGTAGACATCTACTTTACCATTTGGTGTGTCTAATCTTTTAACAGTTTGACCATCAACAACTGCATTCTTTTTAGTAACATCTAATCCATCCGCTAAAACTTTATTAACCATTGGCTCAAACCATGATGGCGCTCCAGCATCTTTTCCTATTTCAACTATTTTAGGAACAGCTTTAGTTGCTTCAGTTTTACCTAATACTTTTAAAACTCCAGATTTAAATGCAGCAACACCTGCTGCAGTTGCACCTAATACTTTTAAAAATCCTCTACGTGCTAAATCAACACCTTTACCTTTTGAATAACCTTGTCTTAAACCAGCGATACCGCCGTCTGCCATTAATTTTGGACCTATAAAATCACCTATCTTAAAATTTTCTTTTGTTGCACCAATTAATTCTTTTAAGTCACTTCCTGAATAAATATTATTTGTTCTATATTTTTTACCATCAAAAAGCATAGTTTTGCCTTCATTTAATTCTTCTAATTCTTTTATTTTTTGGTCATATGGAGTTAAAAATTCATTATCAAAATTAATTCCTTGCATATTATTAGTTTTGTTTTTACCTAAAGGAAATGCAATTTCAAATCCGGCGTATTTATTGTTATCACTATCTATGTTTGCACCAAAATTAAAAGTTCCTCGAGTATCTAAAGATTTATTTTTTGTAAATATATTATCAATGTATTTTTTGTAATTTACTCCTAATCTATTAGTGTTCATTCCATCACCAGATAAACTACTAACACTTGCTTCTAAATTTTGTGTGATTGGAATACCTAAAGTTGTGTACAAAGAATCATAACCATTGTTTTTATCTTTATAATATTCAGAAGAGATATAAGGGGTTTCGCCGTCTTTAAGCATATACAAAGGCACTTCTGCTGTTCCCTCTGCTTTAAAATAATTATTGTCTCCCCCACTAACGTTTTGTGCTGATAAAACATTTCCATCTTTAACAAGACTAAAATCTGTAGTTAAAGAATTATCTGTTGTATCTTTTTGAACATCTAAATCTATGTTTCCACCATCAATTGCTTTATCAATTTCTATTTTAGATTGAATTTGGCTGTCTTGATCTTTTGTAATGCTAGGTGTGATAGATAGTTTACCATCTTTAGAATTAAAGTTATATTTTCCTACAAGAGTTTGACTTTGATTATCGTAAGTAATTCCTAAATTATTATTAACAAGAGAAAATTCTAATTCTTCACTACCAGCTGTATCACTTAAAGCTTTCATTTTTAGTTTAGTTTTTTTTGAAAGGTCTATATCAACAATAGCTTTGTAAATAGTTTCTTTATCAATTGGAACAAAACCAACTTTTTCAGCAGCATCCATTTTTAAACCACTCATTGTAGTTTCATAACCAATTTTTAATTGGTCATTAAATGCAGATATTACTTTTTCTCTTGTTTCTTGATCTAAATTATCAACAGCATAACTAAATTTAGCAATCGCTTTGTCTAAAATTTTACTTCTTTGAGATTGTGCCTCTGGCGTTGCACGTCTTCCAGCAAGTCTTCCACCAAGAGCACCTAATCCTCCCTCTGAATCTAATTTTTCTCTTGCTTTTTTTAATCCCTGTAAAGATTCTAAATCCGATAAACTAACTTTACCTTTATCTTTATAACCTATTCTTCCACCGTCAGCTTTCATTTCAAAAGACTCCAGACCGTCAAAACTTTTTTTATTTCCTGTTTGTGTTTCTAAAAACGCATTAATTTTATTTTTGTTTTTTCTTATAATTTCAATAACTGTTTCTCTTTCAACTCCTTGGTTTCTTAGCATGTTGCCTTTTTTAATCATTTCGTTGTATAAAAATTTATTACTATCTGGACCTGTACCATACATACCTTTTAGTAATGTCATTGAATCTTTTTCAAACATGTTTTCTGTATATGGTTTAGCTGGTGGTACTAACAGTCCTTCGTTAAACGGAATTCTAGTATTGTCATTATCTTCACCTAGTAAATAGTTTAAACCTGTTGAGGTTGTTGCTTGTGATCCAGGGGCCGTGAGTCTGGTTCTAGCCATCAAGGAATCCGAACCATGGCCAATGTCTGATAGATCTGGTTCAATAGTTGATTGACCACCCATATAAAAACCAGCACGTCCGCCATCTGCATTTGGTTCTAAATCTGTAATGTCATAATCAGAAAGTTCAATTCGTTCTTTAAAATCTTTATTAATATATTTTTGCAATTCTTTTTGTTGATCTTCTGAAGAAAGTTTAATTATTCTTTCTACTTCATCATCAGCTACATTAAAATCTTTTTGAAATCTTTCTTTGTTTAATTGAAATTTTTTTGTAGGTTTTAATCTTGCAAAATCTAAAGTGTCATCATCGTAGACAGTTATTTTTTGATCACTTGGTAAGTCTCCACCTAATTCCTTAAATACATTTTCATTTTTAGCAAGATCTGGGTTAGCTTCTATTTCTTTAACAAAATTAGGAAAATTTTCTTGAACGTATTTATCGTCAGGATTTTCTTTTATAGTATTTTTTAAACGTTGAATTAAATACTCTGCTTTAGTAAATTGACCTTTACCTGCTTTTTTAGGTTTACCATATTCTTTTAATGGATTGTTAGGATTAAAAGGTTGGCCTGTATCATCAATTGGAAGTTTAATTACAGTGTCATCAAACACTTCATCTTTAATTTTTATACTTTCAATACCCTCACCTTTTGGATTTTTATATACATCGTCAATTCTCTTTTGTAAAAATTTACTAATTTCACCAAATTCATTTTTAGCAAATTGTTCAGCTGCTTGTTTACTAAGTCCTTGTCTTACAAGAGACTGTAAAGCTGCTATAAATTTTACTACTGCATTTGCTGCCATTAATAATACTCCATCTTCCTAGGTTCTGTTTTTTCATCTTCATAATCTTCTGGATGGGGTAGGAAGCCTCCCTGCCTGAATCGCATAACAGCCATAGTCATAGAATCGACTAGGTCATCATGATCGCCGTAAGGGAATGATGCACATTCCTCTATAACTTCTTCTGCAAATTTCCTGTCAGGAGCCCAAATTATGCCAGCTTCAAACAGCGGTGCACAAGAATTTACACGTACGTGCTTATCATTACCACGACTTGGAGTAAATGTCATCACTGGAATGTCCATTTGTCTTAGTTCATGAGTTAACGGTGTACCTGATGCTTTTTGCTCAACGATAACCATATCAGGATTCCAATATTGATATTGTTCCAACGCTTCACGACGTAATTCTGGAAATTCAAACCGATCTTTAATTGAATCTAGTAAAATTAAATTTGGTTTACTATCTTCGTTTGGATAAAACACTCCCCAAGTCGTAATTGCAGAATAATCGGCTGTTTCTTTTTTTAAAAACGCTGTATCGTAGCTTTGAATTACATAATGACAGTCTGGAAGGTGATCTTTGTCCCAAGTTCGCCACCATTCTCGTTTTATTAACGCTCCTTCTTCAGAAGTTGGCTTTTGCATCCATTGTGCGTTCCATTTTCCAACTGGAAGTGTAGCTTTTACCTTTTCTAGCTCATCCATTTTCCAATATTGTGGCCAAACCGGTTTTTTCTTCTTTCCGTGGTCCATGATCGCCGGAAATTCTACCACTTCCCACTGATCACCCTTAACATCTTTTTGATTATCTAATAAAATTCCTGTTAAATCTTTTTTTGACCACCTTGTCATAACAAGCACGATCTTTGCTCCTGGTTGTAAACGCTGACGTGGACCTGATGTGTACCATTCGTAGGCGTTATCAAAGGCGCTAGCTGACATTGCGTCTTGTTCCGAGTGTGGATCATCAATAATCAATAAGTCCGCACCACGGCCCGTGATTGCTCCACCAACACCCGCTGCAAAATACTCACCACCTTGTGCAGTTTCCCATCTTCCTGCAGCCTGAGAGTCTTCTCTTAGTGTTGTATCAAATATTTTTTTGTAATCTTCACTGTCAATTAGTGTTTTAGCCTTACGACCAAACCTTACAGCAAGTTCTCCTGTGTGAGTTGCTTGAATGATCTTGAGTTTTGGCTGACGGCCCACCATCCAGGCAGGAAGTAAGAAAGACGCAAACTCAGACTTAGTATGTCTTGGTGGCATGTTAACAATTAGTCTTGTAATTTTACCTGTTGCAAGGTCATTAAATTTTTTAGCAATGACTCTGTGATGTGGTCCTTCTATGAACTCGGGCCAAACAGCTTTGACAAAGGACATAAAGTCATCTTTAGCTTTATTTTTTATTTTTTTTTCAGCTACCATTACTTGTAGCTTTAAAAGTTCTTTTCTAACGTCAGCAGGTAATTTACTTATATCTATATTATTTAAATTCATAAAAATTTTTATAAAATTTTTTGCACCATCTTAGGTGTTCAATAAGTTTTTTACCACCATTAACTGTCTAAATCAAGCAATACAACCTAGAGTAGTGGGACCCCTTTTTTATTTAGGGGGGATTGCTTATATCGTTGCAAAGTTTATTGGGTGCGGGTGTGGTACCTCTATTGGTCCGTAATTTGTGTGTGTAGGCGCGTTAGCGCCTACACAGAGAGAGTTAGTTGGCCCAAGTATTGAGCGCGTCTTTTTTTATAACCATTGCAGGTCCAACAACAAAGTCATCATGACCGAACATGTACTTGTCTTTAGTAAATGTCATTCTCCACAATGTAGTTGCCTCTGGGTTTAATGGTAAGCCCATTAGCTTTCCCTCTTCATTTAATAGAAGTAAGTCGCCATTTGGTAGCTGTACACATTCAACCATGCCACCAACAAACTTAGAAACAGCCTTGTAATCTGGCTCATTCTTTTTGTCAGTGATAACCTTGAACTCTGGTTCAGTTGTGTTTATTTCTGTATTTGTCATATCTGGGACCATATAGGATAAGTCAAGCATTGTCAACTCTTTCAATACCATTGCCCCAACCTTGATTGGCAACCTTATGATATCCACCACTCTCTCGTCTGTGTCTAATAAACTCAATCGGTCGACCTTGTTCAATACTTTCCATATGTACATTTAACCAATCGTGCTCACAACTTTGACTACAAAAGTATTTACCTCTTGTATTATTATAGTATTCATTGTTATAGTTTTGGTCCATATTTACAAGTGCATACCTACCTCTAATCACACCTCTAGATTTTAAAAACCTATCCTGTGTAGTTCTAGTATGGCAACTTGGTCCTTGGCAAAAATGTTTATTCGGCATTTGGAATACCCCCAAACATTGTCATCACTCCACCAAAGCTTAATAATATTCCTAACACTTGGTGGTCTGAATGTGTTGCAGTTATGAAACCTAAAAAGACTAAAATGAAACCTGTTAATAACATCATTAATCTTCCAATAACTTCGCCCATTAGTGCCTCACTTTCCATGCTGTCGTTGCTGTTCTATATCCATGACTATCTAAATCGTAATAAACATAATAAGGCACACCTTGTTTAGATGTTCCATATCTAGATTTTTCGTCATGCTTTCCTTGTCTAGTAATATGTTTCTTATGCTTACTAGCCCAATAAGTAATGTAAAATGTTTTAGTCATATTTTTATTTCTCTCTTTCTGGGGACTATCTTATAGGATAGTCCCTTAATTGTCAATAGTCTAATTTAGACTTTCTTCATATTGTTTTCTAGCCAATATCTTTGCCTCTCTTGATTGATGTTTATTCTTCATGCCTTTAATCATACTAGCCAAGTTGCTTGGATTGTAGATAGTTAAACCTGTTGAGTTAGTTCTAATTAATTCTGCCTCATCAAGTTCAATACCAAGTTCAGTTGCAAGTTCAATACCCTCTGAAAGATATCTGTATGCTTTCAATCCAATCTTTAACTGATCGCATTGTTTAGTGATTGTATCAATCCATGTTTGGTGTTTAGATACTAGATTGCCTTTTGCAATTCGCCAAGTTTCAAATTGCTCGTATTCATTTTTAGTACAAGCTATTGCTCTTGATCTGCAATAAGATGTTCCAATTACATCAAGATAGTATGGTGCATTAAAAGTTTTAGTCATTCCAATACCAACATCATTATTACTACTATATTGATTTGAATATCCTAATGCTTTCGTACACTCGTCAACGTGTTTCGTTTTATGTGGGTTATCTTTGTTTTCATTTTGTTGAGCAAAGATATCTGGGTTGCAATCCATAGCTTTTAAATCTTCTCTAAAGTATGCAAACGCAAATTTCTTTCCGTCCTCACTACTATACTCACTACCATTTAGATTGCCAAACAAACCAAAATCAAAGTGTGATTTTGTTTCTGTTGGTTCGCCCTCATCATCAACACCCTCGTTATGTGCAAAGTAAAAGCATTTATCTTTTGCTACAACATCACAAGGGTCGCCATATTTCTTTTTAAAAGTTCGGAGTGTTGCAACATCATCAACAGGGTATGCTCTCTCAACAACTTCTTTTGCAAGTGTTGACGCAATACTATATTGACTATCAACATCTTCTCTTGCTTGAAGAAATGCCTCACGTTCCTGTGTGTCCTCATTCTCAAAGACATTTTTTATTTTACCAAACAACTTATTTCGTAGTTCGGTGTTCATTCTTATTTTAGTCATTTTTACCTTTCTGTTTTTTATTTGCATTTAATTATAATTAGCACTTGACAATAGGATAGTCAAGCATTATATTTGATGTTCAGCCTCATTTGAGGATTTATCGCTGAAACAAAACTATAAATCCTAATGGGACCTACACCAGCAAAAGTAGGTATGATCATGACCGGGATACACAGACAACCGGTCCTGATCCCTGGTCCATTGAGCGGTAACAGCTCCCGGAGTTCTAGACGCTTTCCGGCTAATATCGATGGACCTGGGATCAGTCAATAGGTTAAGCCCTATCCGGATGGTAAATAATTGTCACCGGGCTTCACTTAAGATTATGCTATTGGCTGGTCAAGCTTCAAGCGTCAGGCTTGACAAGTGGTCCGGGATATAATAGGATGAATTTAGAAAGGATAAATTATGACTAAATATACAATTGCACAAATACTGACAGCCTGGGAGGCTGCCTTTGGTGAAGATATGATGACGGAATATCCGGGCTTCATACAACGCCTGACAGAGGAAGAGAAAAAAGAAGATGAGTAGAAGAATTACTAATCCAATGGTGTACATACACCATTGGCGCTGGCTCGAGGCCAATGGATATAAAAAAGAAGCTGCAAGCTGCAAGCTTCAGGCCGCAAGCTTGACAAGACAAAATTATAATGTTATAACATCCTATAAATTAAAGGAGAAATTATGAATACTAAGGAAGCATGGACCCTGGTTGGAGGTCTAAGTAAACCATCAAAAATGCCTGGATGGTCAATAGGTATACCAGCCAAAGAATGTAAAACTGGCGGCAAGCTGCAGCAGGTGAAGGGCTCAGTCTGTTATGACTGTTATGCATTAAAAGGTTGTTACGTTTTTAAAGTTGTTCAAGATGCACAGTATCGAAGGCTCAAGGCCATAAGCTCATCGCAATGGGTTGAAGCAATGGCAACATTAATTAATTCAAAAAAGCCTGATGTGTTTAGATGGCATGACTCAGGCGATGTACAAGATTTTACCCACTTAATGAAAATTTTTCAAGTGTGCCAGCTCACACCTACAAAAAAGCATTGGATGCCAACTAGAGAAGCGTGGATTAAGGACCACCTACATTTAGCACCAAACAATTTAGTCATAAGGTTCAGCGCGCCCATGGTAGACCAGCGGGCGCCTGCTTCCTGGCCTAACAGTTCGGAAGTTGTTAACAGCAACGCCAGCTGCCCGGCCCCTAAACAAAACAATGAGTGTCGAGACTGTAGACAATGCTGGGACGCCTCAATTAAGACAGTTTCATATGGTAAACACTAAAATGGTTTTTTATCATCCAAAAAAATATAAAGAATTACATGGCTTAACCAGCCGCAAGTGTAATACGCGCCAAAGATCCCTGGGTGGTTTGCCGGTGAATGGCGCGTTAAATTCGGATCAGGTCATTAGCAAAAGTTCTCACGACGGTGAGTCGGAGCGTGCATCCTGGTCCGGGCCTCAAGCGCCAAGCATCAAGCTTCAAGCTGCAGGCGTCAAGCTTTCGAACCAACCTGTTCAAGCTTCAGGCGGCAAGCGTCAAGCCCCAGGCAGCAAGCTTCAAGCGTCAAGCCACAAGCTGCAAGCTCCCTGATTCTCGATCCATGGAACATGGATATTGGAGAAGTATTAGGGGGTAAAGGACCAAGGGTCTTTACCATGATAAATGTGTTCTGATTGTGTCGTGTGTGGAAGGCAATTTGATGTGGACTAAACCTAATTTTTTTACCCTTCGTTACTTTTAATTCTAAAGTACAAAAGTGCCCAGAAGTATTATAGACCAATAGATCAGGAGTACCGAGTAAGCTACTATTTTCAATCCTGATAAGTGAAAGTGACTTAAAATTTCTTTTGATTTGTTGATAAAATTTTGCCTCTGGACCCATGTCATTATTGAGGTAATTACCCCTCGCATTATGCGCCCGGTGTACGCAGATTCCCCGGTAAAATTATATTAGATGCTTCCGCTGTTTTTAAAACAAGACGGTGCGATTGATGGTTTTTGTTTAACCCAAATATAGTTTGACTGTTTTCTTGTACTTCCATTTTTTTAATTTCATGTAGTTTACCATTTACTTCAACGTAAAGTACGGCATCACTAACAGCATTACCTTGCCTCGTGCCTGCCTTGTTACTAGCGGTAAAAGTAGAAAGGAATTCTTGTAAATCTCTTACTCTCATTTATTTTTTTCTGCAAGAAGTTTCTCTATTTCTTTTTTGTAAACTTCATTATCATGTTCTAATGCTTTTATGACAGCCACTTGTTGTATAATCTTAGCACCCATCTCATCTATAATTTTTTTAGTTCCTGACAGTAAGTTTTCTGTCTTGACCCATTCTGATTCTTTTTGTTTCCAATCCCATATTTCTTTTTTGTGCAACTCAACCAACAGAGATAAATCTCCAGGACCTCTGTCTTCAGACAATTTTGTCTTACTTTCATTCTCGTGACTCATATCTTCTCCATGTTCTTTCAAATGTGTATATGTACGCTTATCTTTCATACCTTGACTTTATAGGACGATTACCTTAAAAAGTCAATATGGGAGTTCCAAAAAGATTAACAGAAATGCAAAAAAGATTTGCTGAATATTTAGTATTTGGTGGACCTGACGGACCACTATCTAAATCAGAAGCAGCTGAGCTTGCAGGGTATTCACCTAAACGTTCACGTGTTGAAGGCAGTGAGCTAACCAATCCAAGACTGTCACCACTTGTGGTGCAATACATCAGTAAACTACATGATGAACGATTACAAAAACATGAAGTAAACTATTCTAAACATATAGCTGAGTTAGATAGAATTAAACAGGCCGCTTTGAAGAAAGGTTCTTTTTCTTCTGCTGTAAATGCTGAGGTGAGCAGAGGTAAAGCAGCAGGACTATACATAGACCGGAAAATAATAAAGACGGGTAAGTTAGAAGATATGTCAGAGCAAGAATTAGAAGCCAAAATGAAACAAATACTCGACGACTACGCACCGTTGTTGAACGTGACGCCATCTAATGAATCCGAGTTATCTTCTTCACACAAGAAGTTGGAAAAACAGACCTCTCCGAAAAGTGAATAGAACCATCTGACTCTACGTCATAACCTGCAAATATTCTTACAGTCTCCTCATCTTTACTAAACAACCAACCTTCACTTACAGGTGTAGCTAGTTTCATGTCTTTAAATTCTTTGTCTGTACCCCAGCCGCCCTCAGTAATGATATCAATCCAATCGATACGCACACGCTTGAATGGAAACGGCACAGCTTGTTTAACAGTCTTTGGTTTAGTGTAGCTGTTAATTCTTCTAGATTTGTTTTTGGATTTCATAAATGTATATGTATGGCAAAAGTTTTAAAAAAACAATGAAAATGAAAAGCTTCGCGCATAGGCAATCCTAGAATTGACCTAGGTAGACAAAATAATCTGTCACCTTAGACATGAAATGTCTACCTGACTGTCTACCCTAAAGTCATATATACCAACACTTATAGACCAAAGTGACAGAATGACATTATTTCTAGAGTAGTTTTTTATTTTTTTTTTATTTTTTTTCCCATACATATACATTGTCATATTACCTCTTTATCTGCCTTTTTTCGGACATAATATTTCCTCATTACTGCCACTTTGTCCTCAGCTTCTGCCATAATTTGTAACAATTTGTCAGCTTCCCCTGTAATATCCACGTGTTCCGGGATTATTATATTATTTTCACTCAGAGATTGTATCTTGTACATACAATCCTCGATTGTAGCTTCATATCTCTTTAGAAGCGTTCTAAACAACTGATCGTTCATGTTTCTCCCTTCGGTTGTATTTCTTTTTATTCTTAATTACTTTGTGTTTAAAGTGCTTTAATTGCACAGCAATAGGATTACGTTTTTTATTTCTTTTTTGACTCATTAAAATCTTCTGCTTTCATCGGTGTAGCTTTTTCTTTTTCATCATGCATAAGCTCGTTATACATATTAATTCGTTTTAATGCCTTGTGCTTCCAGGCTCTAAGGTCAGCGCCTTCTGTTTTGAATTCTTGATAATATAGGTCAGGCGTGCAGACCATGATAACTCCTTGCTCGATCTTGCTGCCGTAGACGTAGTCGTGGGCCATTGCGTACATGGCAATTTGTAAATAATAATCTTCGATCCATTCTTCTTTCTTCGGACGATTAGCTTGTTTGAAGTCAACAATAGTTTCTTTGCCATTATGAAGGCATACCAAATCTGTTGAGCCCGCGTATAGACCCGGGTAGTGTAGCATGACTTCAGAGCCATACCATTCTTCCACTGGCGCAAGACCAATCTCAATAATTTTGTCGGCCATGGGACGCGCCTCTTGTCCGATGCTTGTAAGATCCACACACCCAGTTCCGAGGATATAGTGCTCCAAGAATTTGTGCATACATGTCCCCCTATTACTAGAATGGTTTTTGATTCGTTCTGCGTTTTCTTCTCCAACTTTGGCCTTCCAATTTTTTAAAAATGATTTATCTGCGGTGGCACCTAATATAGTAGTCACACTCGGAAGTCTAGAATTATCTATGTCATAAACCCTGGTCCCTGATCCGGGGTCCGTGAGCTGTTTTCCTCGTATATAGTTGTATTTATTACTTTTCTTAATCTTTCGACCAATGTTCTCGTACTCTAAAATATCCGTATCATCCATCATTAAAAACCATTCCTATCACACAATTCTTTTAATTCTTTTTCTCTTTCCTTTTTATTCTTTTTAGATTGTTTATAAGACTCATCCAACTCATCCTGTTCTGTTTTAAAAGGATCTCTAACCTTTTCAGTCAACACTTCTATTTTAGGATTCTTATCATAACCATTATAATAATAACCAGTTACCTCTTCATCTTTTTTAATTTTTTTACCAAAGATTCTATCAAATTCTTTTTTATACAAGTCCGTTGCCGGTCTAGATTTACCATCGTATTTAAATTTTTTCTTCATAACTTTCTTTTTAACTCCTCTAAGTATTGTGCATTTTCTTGATCTCTAATCAACTTTTCACGTTCAATGTTTTGTTTATCTCTAAGTATCTTAACATGCTTACGCCAAGCCCATGCATTAAGCTGACCTGCATACTTCATTATAAAATGTAAACCGTTGTATATATATTTATCAAACATTTAATCTACCATTATCAATTCTATCTTCATTTTACGTTGTCTTGTCGTAGGCACACGATTAATCTTTTTAGATTTTTTAGTCCAGTTGGGTTTAGTATTCTTACGATACGATACAGTTTTAACATCTATTAACTTAACGTCTCCTTCTTCACCGACCGCAACCAAATCAAAAGGACAATGTGGGTCCACGCTTTTTGCAACATGATAACCGTCTTCTAGCAATTGAACAATAACTTTATGTTCACCAACAGTGCCCTTAATAGATTTTTTACTCATATCAACCCCCATGCTTTCCGTGCACGTACTCGCATGGTGGCAAAGGCTCCACACCTCCACGGTTACTTACCGCTTCATCGGTTGCCGTACAGAGGCTAGCGCTAGGCTTTACTTGGACGGAGGTCCTTTTCAAATTTTTTTTATCTCCTGTAAACACCCACTTTACTATTGATGTTGTTGGATCAAAGCCATCAAACTTTAAATCTTTAGTGCAAGCTGTCAGAAGTACCATCATCAACCCAACCCATATCATCGACTTCATAGAATTCCCCTTCCGAGTCACAGTCCCAGCACTGATGTACCTGGTCCTTTCCCTCTGTTGCCACTTTTAAATAACCGTTGCCTTTACATGTTGGACAAATAGTTACAGTTACTTTAGCTTTTTTTAATTTTTCCATTTAATTTCTTCGCTTTCTCATTTGCAATTGATTCAATGGTCTTACTTATAGATAATGTTGCATCAGGCAATAATACCTTCGACAAACTTATCAATGTCTTGTATGTATCATGTGTTAAGGATACATTTCTATATTTAGTTATATCAGTCATTTGTGACTTCCTTTCATTTAATTGTAATGACTATATAGGATATTAAGGATAAATGTCAATGGTTAAATTTGTTTTATTAATGGTTTTATGTAGCGAACTTGCAGTTAATCAATGCAAGATTATACCTACACCTACAGTATTATTTGATGACTATAGTTCGTGCATAGTTTATGGCTACGATTACTCACATAAATTAATGGCAGGATTTGATCCAGAATGGAACAACAGTATGAAGGCTTATACTAAGTTTTCTTGTGAGCCTGATAAGATAATTTGACAACAAAGATATAAATCTATAAATTAGATAAATCTCACCACAATAACCTATCCTTATTTTTCCCTCTTTAGGATAGGTTTATCTACAAATACAACCGATCATAGAACCACTACCATCATTCATTATGTGTAGGTTTAGTGTGTCTACGTAGCCGGTTAACTTTAGTCTTAGTATCTCGCACAGATCCATGCAGCTTACTGGTTCCAATAAAGATATATGTTCCATCATCTGCTTTGATACAGGAATTAATTGATAGAGTCCGTCGTCTAAAATTATTAGTTCCATTAGTCATCTAAAACTTTAGAGTCAAAGTTCCGTGTTCCGTGGGCTATAATCTTTTTTACACCTGGTCCTTGCAACTCTAGTGTTGCATAAGATGACCATGCTTTACGAATTAGGTTTAATTCTAAAATTAAATTAGACCACTGTTTTTGTGTTATGTCTTTACTTATTATAGTTAGTTTTTTTTCTTTCATATCAACAATGTAGGACTTTATATGACTATGTCAACCCTTTTTTTGTTTTTTCTGATGTCTTTTTTCGTGTTTATTTCTTGATTTTTTGTGACGTCCAGGCCGTTTTTTAGGTTTATCACGAGGTGCTGTGGATAAACCGTATTTAGATTTCTTGGCCATCTGTCCATTCTTTTACAAAAGGTGTACCACCATCTGTACGCGAAGTCATAACAGGTAGATAACTTATCTTACCATTAATATGTTGTTGTAAATCTGCACCGCAGTTCATGCATCTGTATAATTCATTTGTAAGACCAACTAACATTGTGATCTCACTACATGTTGGACATTTACCATTAACTACTTCTGCTGAAACTTTTACCATTACTCTATTATTAACTTTTTTATTGATAAACTTCCATCAATATTTTCTTCTAATTCAGCCATAGATTTTATGCATTGATACTTGACATGTCCATCAGGTTTTGTTCCACGTTTTGCAATTCTTTTGCCTTTTAAACACTCGGACATTGATGGCTGTATACGTGCTTCCTTAATCTCTCCCTGTACAATCATAAGTAGAGCAACGACTAACTCTGTCATAAAATTTTACCTTTGTTTTCGCCTTGCTTGATAACGTATTTTTGTGTACCATGCTTACCGTGTTCAACAGACTTTTTTAAATTTTTAATAAAGTTCATTTGTTTAGCTTTCTTTTCCATATCAGAAATATATTGTACTACTTGTCTAGTAATTCTTTCCATTTTCTCTTACCTTATCTTTTAATCCTTCAATATCAGCTAGTGCTTTATCTAATTGTTCTCTTAAAAATTCTATGTTGACTTTGTTAGTCATATTCATCTCTTGAGTTTGTTCCATTTTCTCTACAGTCTTGTACAAATCCTCAATTAAAAATATCTGCTCCTGGTCCACGGGGACCTGTTCACTTTTTTTTAACAAATCATTTTGAAACAACTCACGTGACGTCTCCAACGATACCAACCTGGCCGTTAGCTCGGTGTATGCGAACACGCCGGCTGCGACGAGTAAAATTAGCGATGCTACCGTTTTCATCGGCATCTGCACAGCAGCGGATTCTGATATATTTAAAGGTTTCTTAGTCATCTTTAGGTTTTGGTAGAGGCAGTATATAGTCTTTTGGAGGCATTTTCAATTTGCTTTTTTTGGGTCCTATAATCTTATCATTCATTAATTTGACGTCAGGGTTCTCTTTTTTGTAGTTATCTTTCATATCATCCCAAAGACTTTGAGAATCAGATGGTCTAGTATTGTCTCGTGCAGGAGTTACACCTCTACATTTAGATACTAATAAATTAAAATTAGAATTGTTTGCAAGACTTGGATTACTATTAACCCTACCGCACATCTTCATTAACTCTAATTGTTGTTTGATTGCTACGTTTTCTTTTGCTGTTTTACAGTCTGTGCCTAAATATTTTCTATAAGTAAAACTTAAGTATTGTTGTTCATTAGTGCTACTATCAGAATAATTATAATCAGTTTCTCTTTTATCGGTTCTTATTTCAAACTCTCCGCATCTTACACCATAGTCGTTAAGATATTCGTTTCTAGGATAAGCAGGTTCTACAAACAAAGCTAGTATTGTAAGAGCCAAGATAAGTAGTCCTGTAAAATAATAATTCATCCTGAGAACCTCCATACATTACCTGTTTAAATCCTTAATATCATAGTCGTGTTCTCTGACTTGATCTGCTAATTGTCTGTATAAATTTTCTGCCATCTGCCAAGTAGACTCTGCAGAAGTTAATCTTGTATTTTGATCTACAATTTTATCTTCAGCAACTTTTAAATCTCTTTTAAGATCTATAATTTCTTGTTGGTTAGTGTTGATGGTGTCTGTAAGATTAACAATATAACGAACGCCAGTAAATGTACCGACTAGCACTGAAGCTACTACAGGTACTAATACAAAATTCTTTTTTAACAAGTCTGCTAAATTCATTTTTTCTTTTCCTCAATTTCATAGAAGAACTTATCCGTATCTTCTGTTTTCCATGCACCGGTATCTTCTACATTCCATTCGTTAGTCTGTACTTTCCAGTCAGGAATGTTGTCCTTTACTGTAAAAGAAGGTAGGTCCCAAATACATCTATTGTTAGGTTGTGCTGCATAATTACCGTCGTTTAAGGCTATTATGTGAGCGCACTTGTGCTCGTGCGGAATTTCTGAATGATCAGAATTTAGTATATTAGCATCTGGATGTCCCCAGTCAACGGTAAATAAATATTTACCATGATGCCATTTTTTATCTTTACCAATGTATTTGCCGGAAACTGATGCTAAAATATCCCAAGAAGTAACAGCAGGATAATAACTAAAACTATTCCAAAGCTCCAACTCGTCAAGTCTGCGTTCAGGAACTTCTTCTCTGTTAAAATCTCTTTGTATGAAGGCGCTAATTGGGAGACGATAAAAGACAGCGCCGTTTTCCATAAGTGCATGAAATAAGATAGCACGCCCAGTAAGACTGGTAATGCCGAAGATAATGCAGTCTTCAACTTCGCCTTTATGTTTTCTAAGGTCATATAAATACTCCTTTTTTATTTGCGCGTATTGTACAGGAATATTTGCATTTAAGTAAGCCATAATTTATCATTTTATTTGGCCCCAATTAG
>WLWG01001470.1_pt1 | contig 21194 bp, 17 predicted proteins | sample 6712871 | NCBI WGS metagenome assembly WLWG01 (sample SAMN12718693, study PRJNA515312) | sponge metagenome | isolation source: marine sponge | host: Mycale hentscheli | place: New Zealand: South Island, Marlborough, Capsize Point | collected 2003-05-01
ACTTCCTACTATCTTCTACATTCCACTCATTCGTTTGTACCTTCCAATCTGGAATCTCATCTTTAACTGTAAAAGATGGTATGTCCCAAATTAGTCTATTGTTAGGTTGTGCTGCATAATTGCCATCGTCTAAAGCAAGTATGTGAGCGCACTTATGTTCGTGCGGTATTTCCGAATGATCGGTATCTAATATATTACTCTCTGGGTGTGCAAAATCAACAGTAAATAAGTAAGCACCACTGTGCCATTTTTTATCTTTGCCTATGTATTTGCCGGATTGTCCGTCCAAGATATCCCAAGAAGTAACAGCAGGATAGTAACTAAAAGAATTCCAAAGCTGAAGTTCATCAAGTCGTCTTCGTGGTACTTCATCTGCCTTAAAACCCCGTTGAATAAACGCGCTAATAGGGAGGCGATAAAATACTGCACCACTCTCCATAATACAGTGAAAGAGTATAGCACGCCCAGTAATAGCTGTAAGGCCGAAGATAATACAGTCTTCAACTTCTCCATGATGCTTTTTAAGATCGTATAAATATTCTCTCTTAATTTGTGCATATGTTACAGGTATGTTTGCGTTTAAATAAGCCATAGTTAATCATAAATATCTCCCCATGTTGACCCAGACTCATAGTCAACTTTGTTAGGGACTTCCAAACTAACAGCATTTTCCATAATTTCAACAATTTTTTTAGCGTGCTTTTCAGACTCAACTGAAACATCTAATTCGTCGTGAATTTGTATATGAGCTACAATACCTTCTTTATATAATTCTAACATAGATTTTTTTGTCATATCTGCTGCAGATCCTTGTATTAATTTATTTAAAGATTTGTAAGTATAAGCTCTTTTAATCCCTGGTCCGTGTTCCTGTAGTGCTTCTTCATGAGGCAAGGCTTTGTGCATACCAAATTGATTCGGTTCCCATAGATGAAACCTACAAAGTCTACCAAGTAAAGTTCTAATTTGACCACGTTCTTGAGCTCTATTAGATGCGCTACTCATCAACTGTTTAACAAAAGGTACTTTAGCGTGATACTGCTCAAACAATTCTGCGGCTTTTTCTTTTGATACACCTAACTCAGCTTGTAGTTTTGCTTTACCCATACCATAGAATAATCCTAAGTTAATTGTTTTAGCTTGTGACCTTGGTATGTTAGCCATTTCAGCTACAGTCTTGTGGAAGTCTGTATTAACATCATCTTTATAAGAATCAACAACATCATAGACTGAAGGAAAATTATGTAAGGCTGCATAGTGAACAACGAGTCTTGGTTCTTGTTGAGAGTAATCAAAACAACCCCAAGTACATCCTTCTTCAGGTAAAAATAAAGATCTAATCATAGGTCCTAGATCCTTGTTTCTTGCAGGTAGTTGCTGAAGATTCGGATTTGAGTAAGAAAACCTTCCTGTAACTGTACCACCTTGATCAGATCTTATTTGATTGATGTCAGCGTGTATTCGGCCTTTGTTTTCGTACCTTATAATCGTATCAATAAATGTCGTATGAGCCTTGTTTATTTCTCTAGCTTTTGCTATTTTCTGTACTAACGGATTATTATGTTCTTGTAAAAAGTTTTTAGTAAAGGAGGGAGATTGTGATTTTTCGGTTCTTTCATAAGGCAAAGCAAGTTTGTCAAAAACTTTGGCTATCGATCTTGCTGCCCATATTTGCACATCTATACCTGTTTCTGCTTTTACTTGGTGCATTAATTGCTCTTCTTGTGTACATAGTTGTTCTTTCAATTTATGAGCTCGTTCGATATCGACACGAACCCCTTTAAATTTCATATCAACTAAACAAGGGAAAAGATCTGTCTCAAGATTAAATATAGATTCTATATCTTGATGTATAATTTCTTTTTTAAATGCTTGCCATAATTCTAAAGTTAACTCTGCATCTTTTTCTGCATAAGCTCCAACGTGCATTGCCGGTAGTTGCCACATATCTGCTTTTGGATCTAGTCCTCTAGACTTAGCCTCTTGATTTAAAGCTTGTTCATTTTTACCATGGCCTAAGTAATCCCAAGAAACAGAGTTTAAAGAATATTGAAATCTATTTTCATCTACTAAGGAAGCTGCAATCATTGTATCAACAATCAAACCATTTATTTTAATACCCATAGCTTTAATCCAACATACATCGTACATTGCATTGTGAAATATTTTTATGGCATTTGTTGCCATTATATCTTTGAACCATTCTAAAGTTTTCTTTCGATCCATATTAGGTCCTGAGCCGTGAGCAATTGGAAAATAAAACTTTCTTCCAGGTACAGCTACAGCTATGCCTACAACTTCACCATTACCAATAACTGCTCCAGATCCTTTCTTTTTAAGATCAGGATCTCTTGTTTCTAAGTCGACTGCTATTTCTTCATATTGACGTAAATCAGGATATTCTTCAGGTTCAATCCATTCAGTCTGTGCTGTAAATAAAGGTACTCTCATTTCTTCTTCCTTTTCATATCTTTTAATTTCTTAATTTCTAATTCGCAATAATGTATTATCTTTTCTAGATCTTCTACACCATTTTTTGTAAGATATCTACACACATATTTTATAACGTTCCCTTGGAAGAACGAAAGATTATTTTTTGAAATAAATTCATAAGGTTGAATGTGAAAAGATTTATAATGCTTTCCGCCTATTTGCTTTTCTTGTGGTTCTAGATCTTTGAATATACTACTATCCGTCATAGTTGATAACCGTACCTTTCTTTTGCTGGTTTTAAGACATATAGATTATGTTTAGATCGAGTTGCTCCTACATACCAAACTCTATGCTCCTCATCCTCTTTGTCTTGATTTAACTCTACTGAGTCTCTTATTTTTTTGGTATTATCTAAAACTAAAATAACATTATCTTCTTCTCCACCTTTTGCTCCGTGAATGGTTGATACTTCTATTCTAGGTTCGTCTGATAATTTTTCTTTGTTTCCTAACATTGTTCTTATGTAGAAACATTCTTCTTGATCTGCGTTAACAAAAACTTGATACCATATATCTTTTTTAGAATAACCAATATCTTCTATAGTAATATCTGACTTATTTTTTAATTCACTTTCAGGAAAATCTTTAGCTAGATAATCAAATACATCCTTACAATCAGATATTGTTATAGTATTACCTTTTGTAAGTTCTCCCCATTTTAATATACATTTATATAATTTTGCATCATAACTTTTTCCATATTTTGTTTTATAATACATACTTTTTTCTCTAAGCTGTTTACAAATTTTATCTCTTCGATAAGTTGTTCTTGTTAAAATTAACCACCTATCTTTAGTTAGATCTAGATTATCTGTATCATAAATATATTCTACCTTACCTTCGTTTCCTTTTTTAGCTAGATAGTTTTTCTCTTTCCTTGTTTTAATTCTACTTAAGATAACATTTGAAAGATTCTGTACAGATAAAGGAACTCTTTCTGATTGATCTAATACTATTTCATCTGCAGATTCATTTAAAAATCTTTTAACATCAGCACCCGCCCAAGCGAAGATAGCTTGATCATCGTCCCCTGCTAAAAATAAATGTTTACATTTTGTTTTTAAAACATCAAACATGTTCCATTGGATAGGTGATAGATCTTGGGCTTCATCAATAAAAATATATTCTAATTCTTGGCAATCGTTTTTCTTTTTAACAAACAAATCAATCATATCATTAAAGTCATATAAGGTATTATTTTTTTTAAAATTATTATAATTCAAATAAATATGTCCAAGTGTTTCATAATCTATTTCTCTACTCCATTCATTGGAGTTAAACTCTTCTTCTACTGAAATATTTTTTACTCTAGCTTTATTAATAAGTTTAAAGTATTCACTATTAAAACTTAAATAACCACTTTCATCTCCACCGTCAGTAACTCTTAAATTTAAATCTCTACCTATTTGTTCGTAATGTTCGGATTGCATTACTCTATCTTCGCTCATACCAATAGTTTGGAAGGCAAAAGAATGTAGTGTTCTAAAATTTTGTAAGTCATCTTTACTTAATAAATGAGATACTTCTTTATCTTCTAATAATCTTTCTTTAGCTTCCCTAGCTGCTTTCTTTGTAAACGCAAAGTAGCCTATTTTTTTGGGATCTATCTTTTCATTTAAAATAAAGTTTTTAACGTGATTTAATAAAGTTGTTGTTTTACCTGTACCTGGAGGACCAAAAATCTTTGTAATCATTAATATATATCCTCTTTAGATTTAAGAGGTATTATCTCACCTTTAGTTACACTTAGATCTCTAGATTGAATAGGTATCTTAACCACAGATACGGCAGGATATTTACTATCTTCGTTTCCATCTTTTTTAGGAAATCTTTTCTTAATAGCAAACTCTGCTTTAAATAAAGTTTGCATCATCTCTGCTGTTCTATCTCTTTTTTCTTTCCATTCTTTATTCTTCAATGAGTTATAAAAATTATTATAAGTAAAGAAAGCTTCATCACCATCAATTAAAGTTGCACCACTTTTAAATGCAGCATAGTTTTCTGCTTTAGGACCTTTAAGATAAGCAATTAAATATTCATCTAATAGTTCTTCAGGAGTAGTTCCTTTTGGTGGAGATGTAATTAATTTAGGTGGAAATAAACCATCTAATATATCTTGAAAAGAATCTTGTTTTACTTTTGGAGGTACAATTCCTGCTGAGTTACCAATGATAGCTCTAAGTTCATCTTGAATAATAATTTGTTTTATAGTCTTTGCTCTAACTTCTTTTGTACTCTCACCTACAGTAACGTTAAAAGTATATTCAGGTTCTGGATAATTTATTTTTTGTAAACCAGTTAAAGGAGGAAACACTTTTCTTTTATCTGATAAGTATCCAAATCTTCTATGTTTGCATTCTGCCTTTACACAAACGGGTTGGATAGGATCTTCATTACAAGTATGTCCCTTCATCTCTCTTTTCCAAGAGGCTAGTTTCTTTTTAGTTTTTTCTTCTGTCCAATCTAAAATACCTTGCGCATTTGTTTGAAAATATTTAGTTGGAGCTGCTTTAACCATCTCTTCCCAATTATCTGGGTATTTCTTTTTAGCAAATACTGCGTAGTTATATAAAAATCTATCTCGGCCATCACTAAGTTTTTCTTTTGTTAGTATACCTAGACAAGGAGGACCATCAGAAAATTCTTCACTTCCCCCACTTAGTATTTCTTTCATATGAGTAATACCAAATTCTTCTAGTTCATCTGCTGTGTAAGTATTAGCATTAATGACTTGTACAAATTGATCAAAAGTAAAAGGGACTCCATCAAAATTAAAAGCTGTTCGTTCTGTTTTGTTGTAGTAAGGAATATTTATAAATTGTCCATCAATGTATTTACCATCAGAGTCTTTTCCAAGTTCTGTTTGTTTAGGATATATCTCTATGTTAGTTGGAAGTTTTAAAGCAAACAATAATTTCTCTAAAAAATTTCTTATAGTAGCAGCTTTGATAGGTTCTTTTAGAAATACATATAAATGCATTCCACCACTTTTAGATTTAATAGGGACTAAAGGTAGTTTGTATTTTTGAATAATATCTAAATATTTTTTAAAAGGAAAATCTTTATAGCTATGTTGTTTATCATCTATATCAATGGCACCAAATCTTGCCATACCTTGATCATCACACGGTTGAATACCTATAGAAGTAGATCCATTTAAATGTTCTAAGTAATCATTTTTTGTAATAGCTCTATGTACCCATTTATATACAGGTTTAGCTTTGCCTGTAGAAGGATCTATAGTTGTTTGCGATAGATCTGCTACACCAAAATTTCTTTGTAAGCCTGAAAAAGCTTTTATAAATATATCTTCCATAAATTAAATAGTATGGGCGACTTTCTTCGCCCATACCGATGTTAAAAAACTAGAAGTGTGTTCCTGTTTTATTTTCCGTTTTGTTAGCTTCGCCGTGTTTAACTTGAACGTCTCCTTTAGAAACGCTTTCAGAAAAACTTTTACCTTGTTGGTAAAGCGCAGCATCTTCAACTGCACCGACTTTACTAATTTCCCATCCAAACCAAGTTCCTTTATCATTAGACTGTTGAACAGTTCTTAATTGATAAATGTGGCTATAAGATGCCGGAGTAAATAGACCGTTTTTACCCTTCATTTTTATACTAGACACCATACTATTCCATTTTCTGCTTATCTTTAATTGAGTTGATTTCATTGAAATCAAAGCAGTTGATGGATTTTCTGAGTTAACTATTACAAAGTGACTTGCTGTCTTTTCTACATAGTTACCATTTGGTAATCTATCTTTATAAGAAGCATCTCTTTTAGTTTTAGTTAAGATGTCGCTTGAAGAAGGGTGTATTCCTACTGGAGCACCTGATCCTTCGCCTCTGTCTTGCCATTCAATGTATTCTAACTTGTAATGACAAGGCACCACTTGGATCCCTTTTTCACCGTCAAACAACTCTCCTGTAACAGAGTTGAAAATCATTCCAGGTTCTGCACCTTTAATGTATTTCCCATCTCTCTTATTAACTTCTGGAGATAGTTGTCCTAGTATTTTAAGAAAAGGTAATGCAAGATCATCATGACCTATATTACCTAATCCTTTATCTGCATCTGCTTCAAACAGATTTACAGACAATGCACCAGCTGTAGCTTTGTTTGCTATGTCCGATGTTCCTTGGTTCTTTGTTCTTTTTTCACTACTCATGATTATTCCTCCTATGTTCTAGTGATTTTTGTTCGGCTTCCTGCGAACACGTTAAATAAGTCCGTGGGCATCTCTTGTCCAGCTTCAAGACGCTCACGAACTAGTGCTTTGAGGGTCATGGGTTCAACCTTTAACTTCTGGACAGGTTGATATCCATTCCCTACCGCAAGGTCAGCATATTCTGCAGCCTTGTTATCTTCGTTACGACCAAAGGAAACAGTAACCTCATTTTTAATAAGATCACCCAAGCCGTTTTTACGAAGCCAGTTAAATGCTTCTTCCTTCTTTGCTACAGGAATTGAAGCACCGTAGACGGGTTTCACTTCTACAGCGGATCCGTCTGCTAATTTCAATGTAGAGACATTCATTTCAACCATCATAGTTGGAATGACTTCAGATGAAATTACATCTGCCTCTTGTTTAAGTTTTTTTAGATTATCTTCTGCGTCTTTAACTTGATCTTCTAGACTACGAAGTTTTAGAACTTGATCGGATAATGATTTAACATCATTCGTTTGTTCTATAGACTCTGACTTATCTTGTTCAAAGTTTATTTGGTTCATGTTTTCTTCTCCTTGTTTATTTTTTAACTTTCTGCTTTCTTGTAAACAATTATTTTATCAATGTCAATCTTCAATAGCTCCTTTTTCATATAAATTAATTTCAACGGGATAGTAAGTTTTCTCTTGTTTATCCCACTTTAATAAATTAAACTTACCATTCGTTTTATCTGCGACAATTGCGCACGCTACACCAATAATTGCAGGGTCACCTGTAAGTAATAAATAATCTTTTGGTGTATAATTTTCTAAAAGTTTTCTTAATCTAAAGATTAAAGGACCTGGAGATAGCACAATTTGTGAGAATTCAGGTAAACAAACCTTGATTTTACCATACCTTTGAACACCCATAATATTAAATTTAGGTCTTCCAGCTTGTGTACCAGGAAGTTCCTGTATTAAGAACACACTAGGTTCAGGACTTTTAATAGTTTTGTAGTCTAAAGTTTCTTTCGTTGACATATTCTATTTGTTTATATATAAAATAATTAGAAAGATAAAGACTAATATTACTATGAATTATAAGTTTAAAACAAAGCCTTATGAGCATCAAATAACTGCGTTAGAAAAGTCGTGGAATAAGGAAGTATTTGCCTATTTTATGGAGATGGGTACAGGTAAATCTAAAGTCCTTATTGACAATATTTCTATGCTTTATGATAAAGGTAAAATCAATGCAGCTTTAATTGTTGCTCCAAAAGGGGTATATCAAAATTGGTATGACACAGAAGTTCCTGTCCATATGGTTGACCATATTGAAAAGAATATGGTGCTTTGGAAAGCTAATATTAATAAAAAACAACAGTCAAAATTAAGTACTTTGTTTGAAGAAACACACAAACTTAAACTACTGATTATGAACGTAGAGGCTTTTTCTACTAAGAAAGGACTAGACTTTGCTTCTAGTTTCTTGAACAGTCATCAAACATTAATGGCTATTGATGAATCAACTACTATTAAAAACCCAGATGCTAAAAGAACTAAGAATATTGTAGCTCTAGGTAAAGCTGCTAAATACAGAAGAATACTTACAGGTTCACCAGTAACTAAATCTCCATTAGATTTATATAAACAATGTGAATTTTTAGATGAGTTTTTATTAGATCATGCTTCTTATTATTCATTTAGAACAAGGTATGCTGTTATGAAGACAGCTAATTTTGGTGGTCGATCTGTACAAATTGTAGTTGCGTATAGAAATTTAGCAGAATTATCTGAAAAGCTATCACCTTTTTCTTATCGTTGTTTGAAAGAAGATTGTTTAGATTTACCTGATTATACTTACACAAAACGAATTATTCAATTAACACCTGAACAACAAAAGATATATAATCAAATGAAGCAAGTTGCTCTAGCACAACTTGATGGCAAAATGATGACAACACAATCAGCTATGGTTCAGTTAATGCGATTACATCAAATTACTTGTGGCCATTTTACAGCTGATGATGGATCAATTAAAAAAATTAAGAATGATAGATTGTCTACTCTAGTAGATATATTACAAGAAGTAGAAAACAAAGCAGTCATTTGGGCTCACTATAGAAATGATATTGCTTCTATCATTGAAGCTGTTGAAAAAACTTTTGGTAAAGATTCTTATGTAACTTATTATGGTGATACAACAAATGAAGAAAGACAAAATGCTATTAAACAAATTCAAGATCCTAATAGTAAAGTTAGATTTATAATTGGTACTCCTCAAACAGGTGGTTATGGTATTACTTTAACCGGTGCAAATACTATGGTTTACTATGCTAATGGTTATGACTATGAGAAAAGAATTCAATCTGAAGCTAGAATTAATAGAGCAGGCCAAACTAGAAAAATGACTTACATAGATATTATTGCTGAAAAAACTATTGATGAAAAAATAGTAAAAGCACTTCGTAATAAAATGAATATAGCTACTAAAATTACTGGTGATGAATTAAAAGAATGGATCTAAAGTTTTTGTAAGAGAATTAAAATAACACCACCCATACCAGATATAACAGCTCCCATAGATACTAATAATATTCTTTCTACTCTAGTAATTTGTGATTCTAATTGATACATTTTGTCATGAGTTTGTTTCTGCATAATTCTGCAGAGTTTTTCGTGTGATTCTATTCTTTGTAATGCGTTGTCTTTAGCCATTAAAAACTCCCTGAAAAACTAGTTGGATCTGCTGAATATTCTTCCATAGAACTAGCACCATCAAAGTTACCACCTGAATCAGTGTTTTCAAAACCAGCGTCTGAAGTTATATCTAATCTTCCTTTTCTTTGATCTATTAATGTTTGACCTTGTTGTTTAGCAAAATCAACTGCACTTTCATATCCCGCTGATCTAGCCATAATATTAGGTACACCATATAATGGGTTCATAAATAAACCTGCAATGTCTCTAAATCTTATAGGCATTCCTTCGTAAGCACCAATACCTAGTTTTGTTGGATCTATGATTTGATCATCACTGCTAGATCCTTGGTCTTCGATTATTTTAGGCATGATAGGTGCTGTATAATCCACGGCTGCAATACCTTGGTTTATAGGTTGAGGTCTACTTGAGATACCTTGGTCTGCATAAAACTGTAATAATTGATTAATGTCCATAAATTATCCAAATAATATTTTAACCTTTTCTGATGTCGGAAGCAAATTATATTGTTGCCCTAAAGTTTGAGAAGAAGCTACTAGTTGTTGGTTTATAGGAGTTCCTGTTATTTGTGAAGGTAATGTAGCTTGCGAGGCACTTGTATCTCTTGTTGGTGCTTTCATAGGTAAGCTTCTTATTTCAGGAACTTCAGGTGTTAATATTTCATCAATAAGATTTTCTAAAGAATTTTTAGATTCCTCTAAATCATATTGATAAGTGTCTTTTCTAATGTCATCAAAAATATCTTTTAATACATCAATATTATCTTCAAAATTAAGAGCCGCTTCTGGATTTTCTACTTCTAATCGTTTAATCAAGGTTTTAAATCTTTCTTCAGAATACGAAGGAGTTTTAAACCGACCTTTCATTAATAGTCTTGTATCTGATTTTGTTAAACGTTCTTCTAAAATTTTTCTTACATCTCTTTTACTAATACCAAGATTTTCAGCATCTCTTAAAGTTGTATACATTTTTTGTTGGGAATCAAAAGACTCTATTAAATAATCTTTAAATGCTGATATTTTTTGTTCAGGAGAAGTTCTAGCAGAAAAAACTTCTCTAGCAAATTTACTGCCTATAGCTTGTTTATCTTTATTGTAAGAAGTTAATATAAAAGGCATACTAGATAATGGTTTTACTTCTTGGACACGAATACCTGACATCATAGCAAGTAGTTCATCTCTTGTGTTTCTTGCAGTTCCTGCATCAGTAAAAGTTCCTGTTGCACCTTGCCACACTCTTCTTGCTTGTGAAAAAGCTCCTGGTTCTAGTCCACCCATAATATGATCTAAACCTTTTGCAATTTTAGTTTGTAAATCATCAGTTGGATAAAATATCTTACTACCTGATCTTGTTTGACCATTTCGAACTATTAAATCAAACACTCTCTCAGTACCAATTGATTCAGTTACAAAAGGTGCAAAAAATTCACTTAAAGCTCCAGGTCTTTTACTAACAGGATCACCAAATAAACTAGCCATAATTTTTTGATTTACATTATCTTTATTTAAAGATCCTTCTGCAAAAGAACCTAGTATAGCGTTAAAAGGTCTTATTAATGAATCATATGGATTAGAATATGAAAAATTAAAATATTTAAATTTACCATCTAAATCAGGTTTAGATACAGGAATTAAGGTAGCATTTTTTTCGTACGTTGGAATAAAAGATCTTTTAGCTGCTTCCATTTCTTCATCACTTACTCCTGTTACATATTGTGCTGTTTCACTAACAACTTTACCTATTCCTCCTAATGTTGCTGAAGCTCCAATAACTCTTCTAGCACCCATTTGTCTAATATATGGATTTGTGCTTGTTAATTCTCTAGCACCTATAGTTAAAACATTTGAAGTTGTTCTTAATATTTCTGCAGGAAAAGCTACGAAATTACCAATAGGTAGTCTTCTAACTGCTTGAACAACTAAAGGAACTTTACTATATGTTGGTATAGTATTAGTTACCAAATAAGCAGATACTTCTTTAAGGGCTTCTTCAGCAGTTTTCTTTTGTCCTGTGAATATACTATTTTCTACAAAATCTTCTTTAGCCACTGTTTTGTACCAATCTCTAACATTATCTAATACTTGATTAGGTGTAGCTTTAGGATCACCAAAAGCTGTTTTTAAAGAAGATTGATAAAATTTATCAGAATAAACTTTCCATAAATTATCTCCTCCTTGATAAACATCTACAAATTTTTTAACAATAGGACTGTTCATAAATGACTCGAAAGAGATAGCCCCATCTTTTGCTTTATTCATAATAGATCGAATTTCATTTACTTCTATGTTTTGATCAAGAACACCTCTTCTAACCATATCGTCTATTTCAGTATTTAGTTTTGTTAAATTAGTTTTAGTTCCTGTAAATATATCTTCTGCTACTAATTTCCATGAGTCACTTAAAGAAGATCTTCCTCCAATTAATCCACTCATTAAAGGAAAAAAAGAAGCAGTTGTAACATTTCTAATTTGAGTCATAGGAGAAAAAATAGTTTTAGCAATTTGAGCACCTGCTTTTAAACTCATTAAAGATTTATAAAAAGGAAAATCAAAAAAGTTGTCAAAGGCTACTTTTGTTTCTGCTAATGCATTTGCTATTTCTGGAAAAGTGTATAGTGTTTCATCTCCTTCTTTAAATAAACTACTTTTAAACATTACATCCTTATTTGGGTCGACTAAGCTACCTCTGTTCATATATGATTTAATAGGTTGAAGATTAGGTTTTGCTGTTTGATCAAGTTTACTAAATAAAGCACCTTTGTCTTTTAATATTTTTTCAACTCCATCAAAATAATTTTTAGAATAAAATTGCTTGGCTTGATACATTACTGTATCTACTAAAGCATTATCATAATCTTTTATTCCAACTTTTGCATTTCTTTCTGTGTTTAAAAATCTTTTAATTGCATCAGGAAAAGTTTCACCCGGTTTTAATAAACTAGGTTTAATTGCTTCATCTGTTTGTAAAATTCTACCTATTCTCTTAACATAGTTATCTGGATCTACACCAGCTCTAATAGAAGCATTTTGTATATTTTTTAATAAAGTGTCTGAATAACTATCTAATTCTTTTTCAAATACTTCTTTGTATTTACTTGTATTGGTTGCGTCTACTTGTTTGGTAGTTCTTTTAGTTATTTCTTCTAAATAATTAGGGTTTTTTCTAACAATACCTTTAACAGCCGCTAAGGCTTTGCTTCCTATAGGACCTGTTGTAAGATCATATTGAAATTTTTTATTATTAAATGCTGCAAATCTTTGTTTAAAAAAACCATCCATTTGATCTGTTAAAGCTCTAGCTAAATCTTCTTGAGAATCCACAGGGTTTTTAGATAATAAATTACCATGTCGTGCGTTTGATTTTTTAAGTATTTCTTTTAATTGTTTTACTTCAGATCTAACAGATGGATGAACTTCATCTAAAGTATTTTTAATTGCTTTAGGTCCTTGTGCTAAAATATAATCCGTAATTTTATTTTTTTCTGCAGTTAAATTATCCATAATATTGGTATAATTACCTGTCCTTGTTGCTTTATAGGTTGCCGCATCATATATATTAGTTTTAAATTTAGAAGTTACATTATATAAAGTATTATCAATTCTTTCTTGAATTCTTTTTAAAGACTTAACTTCTGCATTAGCGGCTGTTTCTACTTGTGTTTGTAATTGTTTTACTTCTGGAAACTGAGATTTACCAGCAACAGTAAACTGTTGTTTTACATTATCTATTTTTTTTAAAACTTTTTCAGTAAAAGTACCTGTATTAACATCAAATTCTTTCCATTTGCTAACAGGAGGTAAACCTGTTTTATCATAAGCAAGATCTAATATTCTACCACCTTTTTTTGCTATATCGGCTACTAAAGGTTTAGTTCCTTTTCCTGCAATACCTACAGCTAAAGGATTAATAATAGTTTTATCTAATTGAGTAAGTACTTTTCCAACCACTGGAGCAACTGTTTTTACTGCAGGACTAATACCATATTTATAACCTAATGTTCCTGCGGTAGGTAATAAAGTTATACCACCTCCTAAAACAGCACCTTCTGCACCAAATTTTAATTTTTGTTTAAATACTTCAGCAGCTCTTTCTCTACCTTCTAATTCATCTATGTTTTTAGATTCTGTTAAACCAACTGCTTCTGATAAAGTTTTTTGTTCACCTGGATTAGATACTGCTAAATCTAATGTACCTGATATTGCTCCAAAATAACCTGCTCTTTTTGCAAGTTCTGTTCCTTTGGCGCCTATACCTACTAAAGACGGGTCTGATAGTTTTCTGAAATTAGCTCCTTTAAGAAGTTTCATTCCTCCACCTATTTTTGATGCAACACCTAAAGGTAATCCAAATTGAACTAACGTTTGTACAACTTCTCCTATTCCTGTCTTTGCATCTGGAGTATATTTATCAAATAAATTATCTATTTTTTTAGTTAAGTTTGTATCTAAAGCATAATCAACAGGTATCGCACCCAAAGTTAATAAACCTTGAATAGCATCACTAGCACCACCAACAGGAGCTCTTACAATATCTGCAATATAATCACCAAAAGTAGGAGAGGTATCAATACTTATTACGTCTGTTTTTTTAGGTTCATCCAAACGTTCTGATAAACTTAATAATTCATCTATGGTTGCCATAGAACCTCCTAAGATTTTTGAGGTGGTAATATTAAATTAACCCCATATTTTAAATTAAAATCATTAATGTCTTTTTGAGTTCTAATATAAGAAAAATCTTGTAGAGCATCTGCACTATTAGCAATTAATTGTACAATATCGTTTGTAATTTCTCCAGGTAATCTGTCTCTTAATTCAGCAAAAGATAGTTTTTCTACAGGTTTAGTAGGAAACGCATTTGACTCACCAGAAGTTTCTGTAACTTCTAAATTATTTTGTTCCATTGTTTTACCTTCAGCATCACCACCTATTTGTTTCATAACTCTACCACCTTCTTTAAGTCCATATAATGAACCATATCCGCCTTCTTTAATAATATTTGTTATGATTTTGTAATTTTTTATTGCTGTTTGTAATTTTTCTTCTTCTCTCTTGCTTCTGTCTTTTATGGCAGATAGTTTTTTAATTTCTGATTGATACTCAGTTAATGTTTCAGGACTTTGTGCAAATTTTATTGCTAATGCTTGTATCCTTGTATTATTATCGTCTTTAAATACACCTTTTTCATAAGCGTTATATATTGCTTTTTCTGAAGCCGAGGCTGTTCCTGCTTTAACTTTTTCACCTAACATAGCAAATTCTCTAACAGTTCTTTGTGTTCCAGTCGGTTGATCAGCTTTAATTTTAGCAATGTCTTTTTCTTTAGCTACTTTATATGCAGTTAATGCAATGTCTCTATCTTGTTTTCTTTTTTGTCTAGCAAGTTTTAAACCTTCATTTCTAGCAACATCTAATTTATCTGCAATAGAACCTTCTGAACTAATAGCCTTTCCAATTAAAAGCGCTTTTTCAGCTGTTGATATAGAGGGACCTAATACTTCATTTAAAACTTCAATTTCTTTTTGAACTTCAGTTTGTTCTGATTCTTTATAAGAGGAATCTTTAGCTTTAGCTTTAGCTTTTTCTTTTTCTTTTTCTGCTTCTTCTTGCGCTACAATTCTATCTAATTCAGCTTGTGCAAAACCTTCAGCCATTTCTTGTTCTTTCATTTCTTGTGTAGGAGAAACATAAAGATCACGAGGAAGACCTGTTTCTGCACTCAATCCCCTATCATCATAAAACTTCTTTTTACCTCCTCTTGGAAAAAATCCAGGTGCTATACCTATTTTTCTTCCTTCGTCAATATACTCTTGTGCTTTTAACATATCTTCTGAAGTTGCAGTTTCATCAAAAGCGTAATTAGGTCCACTCATTTCCTTTAATCTTTTGTATCCTTCAGGTGTGTATGTGGATTTTGCATAAAAATCTACTAAAGCCCCTATTCCTGTTCCTACACTAGCTGCTGTACCATAAGCACCTAATGGAAGAACTCTTGGGTATTTACCGAGAACTCTTTGAAAACCAGTAGGCCTTGGTGGTCCTTGTACTGGTCTCTGTGGTCCATATGGAGTTTGAGCTAAATTTGTTTTTATTTGAGTTGGTTCACCATAGTATTCCATTCCAGGAAAAGCAAAACCTGTTCTACTTCCCATAGGATTTCCTTGAATAACTCCACCACCTATAGAATAATTAGGTCTTCTTTCAACATGAGACATAATACCCGTGCCTTGAGTTGAGCCACCTCTTTTAAACATTGGTCTTTTAAATACATTAAACATTATTTGAATAAACTCCCCAAACCATAAATAGTAGCTGCGCCACCTAATGCTTGACTTAAAGGACTAGCTGTTCCACCAGCTGCCCCTGTAGTAGAAGACATATAAGGTTGAGGGTATCCAGACATTAATCCACCAATTGTAGAACCTAAGAATTGCATTCTTTGGTATGGCTCGTAAGCAGATTCTCTTGCTCCTTGAGCCGCTGCATCGATTACAGCTTGTTGGTATGCAAGGTTTTGAGTTCCCGCAGCACCTAATTGTTGTTGTGTTGTAGTTGCTAAAGAGGGTTGTAATGAAGCCAAACCTGCAGCTTGTTGTTGTGCAAGTCCTGCAGCTTGTTGCGCTTGTTGAAATCCTTGTTGTCTTAATTGTGCTTCTAATAAACCTCTGTCTTGTAAACTTTGTGACAAAAATTGTGATTGCATAACACCTTCTCTACCACCACCAAATGCTCCAGCACCAATAGCTTGAGCCGCTATTTGTTGTCGTGCAATATCTCTTTGATCATCAAACTCTTTTAAAGTTGTTTTAATAATTTCTTCTTGATATGGAGACTCAAAGTCTTGATAAGCCGTTGGTCCCATATAGTCTTGTGCTTTTTGTAAGAAAGGTTGATAGCCTGCAATTCCTGTACCTGTTCCTACTCCTGTAACTGTTCCTTGCTCATTAAATTGTAAGGTACCAAGTCCAGCTTGTGTTGCTGCAGCTTGTTGTGCCGCTTGAGCTAAAGGTCCTTCACCTAAATTATTAGGTCCCTGACCCGCGATTGTTGGTGCAAAGGAACTTACAGGTACTTCTTTTGCTGCTAGTTGCGCTGCAACGTCTAAATACTTTTCACCGGCTGCTTCTAAATAGGGTGCTGGTTTTGATATAGTTACTTGTTCTGCCATTATGCTATGCCTTGTTTTTCTGCTTGTTTCATTACTTTATACAGCTTTTGTGCTCCTGTTTCAACATCTCCATTGCCTATTCCTCTAACAGCATCAGCTGTCATAACGAACTCGTTTTTAGATAACATTGCAGGCACATCATCTGCTTTTTCTTTAATACCTACAGGCACAAAACCACCTGTATTCCTATAATCTAACTCGGTTATTCCACCTTGGTTCTTTCGAACAGGAACCTCGGAACCCATCATATAACCTATTCTGCCACCATCTTTAAAGCCTTTTACTTTTAAGAAAGCTTTTAAAGCAGATTCGTCTTTTTTAAATTTACCTGGGTTTTTAAATATTCTATATAATTGAGGCATAGTAAATGTTCTGTCACTACCACCTTGTTTAGCTAATGTTTTAAATAAGAAAGATTTTTCTGCTCTAGTAAAAGGAGATAAAAGTCCTCCTATTCCACCACCTCCACCTTTAATTTCTTCTAAATCAGATTTAAGAGGATCCATTTCTATAATGCCTTTACCACCTTGAGGACTAAATTTTGGATCACTAGGATCATCACTTCCTTCAAAGAAACCTATTCGACCACCATCAGCTTTACTATTTAATTCTCTATCTAATTCATTTAACATATCTTCTATTTCTTTGTCTTCATCAACTTTTATATAAGGTCCTTGATCTGTATATGGACCAGGCTTACCAACACCAAATTCTATATTTGTAATTTCATTTACCATTGTAGGGTTTTCTTCAACTTCTTTTTTTAAAGCTTCTAAATCAATACCATCTTCTTCTTTTTCATCTAAGGTAATACTTGGAACACCAAAAGGTGTTGAACCTGATTGATACTTAACTCTTCCACCTTCTTTTAATCCAAAGGCTGCGGGTGTAATAATGTCTGCATAATAATCACTATATCTAGCTTTGTCTGCTTCATACATTTCTTCTGTGTACTCATCTGCATCGCCAACTAACTCTGCTTCCTCAGCTAATTTTTTTGCATCAAGATAAGAAACACCACCTGCAATGGTTGCACCTATTGCTAGTTTATCTATTTGAGTTTTATCTGGTGATCCAGGTACAGGTTTTGTAAATACAGCTTTTAATCCTTGACCACCTAATTCTTTTAATCCTTGTCCCATTTCAGTAAAATCACCACTAGTAATTTTTCCAAGGGATTTTTTAAATGCAGAAGAAGTAGTAGCTTCAGCTGAAGTTTTTGCAATTGGATCTAAATAACCACCCATATCCCCGACTGAGACTTCTCCTCTTACCGTTGGTTTTACTATTTCATTTGAGGGTATATCAGAAACTGTTGCACCTATATCTTTTCCTTTATCTAAAAAAGTTCCTAAGCCCGTTCTTTCAGTTCCTATTGGTGTACTAAATAATTTTCCTTCAAAAGGATTACCTTGTAATTCAGCGCCACCTAAATATCTAGCACCTTGACCTAAACCATAATTAAGAAGTCCTGATTTAACTCCTTTAGAAATACTACCTGATTGATCAAATGAACCAAGTCCTGCCATAGCACCACCAAGAGCTGGGTTAAATGGAGCAACAAAAGGTGCAGCTTTAACTGCAACATCGGCTACTTCATTTGGTATAATTTTTCTAACAAATCTTTTAAGTTTACTTCCTATACCGAATTTTTCTCGGCCTACTAAGCTTCCTACTCCGTATAGTTGTCTATTCATTTGTCCTCTTGATATTGGCATAATTTAAATTAAGTTCTTAGTAAGCAGGGGAAACCTGTAATTTTTTACTTTACTTGGTTTTTCCAAATAAATCAAGGCTTGGCATAATAACTTTAATATCTCTTCTAATATCAGTTTCTGGAACGTTTTTAGCCTTCCATTCTTGATCATCCTTATATACTTCGCCCGTTTTTAAGTTAGAAATGGTCTCTATTATCTTCTTTGGTTTCAATGTTTGCATGGTTTCCTATGTTCTATCAAATTCTAATATTGCAACTGTACCTTCAAAGATATCAGCCGTAGCTGCTTGCAGTTGTAGTTTGTCACTTTCTTCTAATATAATAGTACCATCCGCTATAGATTTAGAGTTACCACTATTAACCGTATGTTCTGCAAACTGGAAACTAGTTGTTGCAGAGTTGTCATATATAAAAGCTTTTATCTCTACATTACCACCACCAACATTAGCTGTATGTATATTTTGTACAATAGCTCTTGAGTTAGAAGGACAAGTATAAATGTCTGTCTTGTTAGTTGAGTTTAAATCAAATTGTGCATTCTTATATCTATTAGCCACTGCTTCCTCCTGTACTAAACCAAGTTAATCTTTGTTGTTCTTCTCTTAAATCTTGTTGAAACGTAGAATTTAATTTTTGTACTAATCCGTCAAGATCTCTAATTAAAGCATCAGCTACTGGCTGACTGTATTCTTTACTAGGTCTTGTGAATGCTAATACTATTTTTGCCATTATCTTCTTCCGTCTGCTTGTATATCTAACCTAAAACTTCCTAATTTCCAATCTTGAGATGACCCTGTATTTGCTACTTTTAAAGCTACTGATCTACCTCTTGCTCTTGTATCTATTTTAGTCGTAGATGAAGTAATTGTAAAGGGTCCAAGGGGAGAACTTGCTTGTGAGTTATTTGAATAATCTCTTAAATTTAAAGTCACTTGTGTATTTCCTGTTTGAGATAAAAAGTCTGGTATAAATCTTCTTATCTTCATAATAAATTCTCCATCTCCTCTAAGGTCAGCTGCACCTCCTTGACTTCTTGTAATATCAAAATCACCTGATTCTATATTAGCTGCTACTGTCGTTGTTGCAGATGCTTTAACTTGATCGGTCCCTGTTTCGTGTTGATAGTATGTTGTAGCTCCTTCAGTGTTTCCAACAACATCATAAGATGTTCCTGATGCATTAAATGAAGTTGCATGAGGTAAACCAAATACAGATGAATCAACCCAAGTTGTTCTAGCTAAAGATCCTGTTGTCCATATTGGTCTTTGTGGAGATGATTCTGCATAGTTATATGTTACGGATCTATTAACAACTTCAGAAGAACTTGTTGGATAAAACCAAGTGATTTCTCCAAACAAATTATTTAAACCTACATTTATAAGTTGTGATGCTGTTGTATTAATATCGTCATAAACATAATCTTCAACTAAACAAATCATCGTTTCTAGATTACCGGAGTATTTAAAAAATCCATTTTCTGATAACCAATACGCAGCACCATCTACTTCTATTGCAGCGTTCTGTCCTATCAATCCACAGTTTGTACCTACTTGTGCAAAACCAAATGTAAATGGTGGACCAATGAAACGCATTGTAAATAAAGATGTATCTGTCCAAACATAAATGGCATCTCTACCTCTAACGGCTCCTACAATTCTAGATCCATCTGCAAGTCTCTGTGTACCGGCTGTGTTAGTTGCTGTTGGTGTGTAATCATTAATGTTTTCTTGATCAGAAAATCTAATAAACATATCGTCTTGTGTTGATGGGTCACCAATCGTTGTTTCTGTTCCATAAAACACTAAGTGTCTATCAGGTGTAGATACTAACATATCACGTGACGCTGTTGGTGCACCTGAAATAATAGTTGCTCTTGTTGCTGCAGCATTAGCTGCATTTGAATTCCATTCAAAACATTGTGCATTATGTATAAGTGCAATTACATTATCTCCAAAGTTATCAATAGACCACATACCTGGATCTATAACTAAGTCACCTGATGCTGCTTCACCCCATGCTACATATTTAGATGAGTCTGTAACCGTTGCTCCGTTTGAGTGGGTCGCTGCTGTTGTATTTCTTACACCTCTTGTTACACCTGTTAATGTATTACCTGTAATACCTGTGTATGATATTTCTTCTGATCCAATCTGAACAAAGTTTGTACCTGATGATGGAAATAAAGATGCATCACTTAATACAACTGTTGTTGTTACAGCATTGATACCACCACTTAAACTTGTAACAGCTTCTCCTGATACTGTTCCACTCCATTGTCCTAAACCAAAACCAAATCCTGGTGCTTGTTCTGCAGGTCCAACATTATAGTAAGCTTGAACTCTAATACCTCCAGATGACGAAGCGCCTGATCCTGTTTCATTTGAAGGCATAGTAACTGTAATCGTTGTTGAGTTAGTTACCGTTGTGACCATAAATTTTTTATCATCAAAATCTGATGCTGTGTAATTAGAGTTTGTAATCGTTGTAAAGTTATCTAAAAGAATAATGTCTCCCGCTACAAGACCATGGTCACCAGAAAAAGCAATACTAACAACGGCTGAACCATTTGTTGTTGTAAAACAATTTGATAAAGTTGAGGTTGCTCGAATCGGGTGTATGTCATAAAACACACCACCTGTGTAAGCGTATAAAATTCTGTTTGTACCAATGATTGAAAATTTGTTTCCTGATCTATTAACAATATGATGCATGGCTCTTGCTGCACCTGTCATATCGTTTTCACCAAGTTGTAACCATCCACCTATTTTTTCAGGTGTGTTATATCTAAATCGTACATTGTCGCCATCAACCCATTGACCCTCAGCTTGTGTAGGTGTCAGTTGTTTATTGAATCCAGGCAAAAAGTTTAGTTTTTGTAACATAAGTCTCCAGATTATATTAGATTGCGCTGATTATCAACGTTATTTGGGTATGCCCAACATAGGTC
>WLWG01001478.1_pt1 | contig 21079 bp, 28 predicted proteins | sample 6712871 | NCBI WGS metagenome assembly WLWG01 (sample SAMN12718693, study PRJNA515312) | sponge metagenome | isolation source: marine sponge | host: Mycale hentscheli | place: New Zealand: South Island, Marlborough, Capsize Point | collected 2003-05-01
GGGTGCCGTGTCAACTGAATGCGATCTAATACTGATTAATAGGTCCTGAAATTGATGAAGCACAGTTTAGAGACATCAGTAAATGAAATCTCAAATTTTCCAGAATCATTTGTCCAAGAAGAACCAAGAAGATCATTGACTCGGTCATCAAACCAATGTTGATCATCGTCTAAAAGCTCTACATATAATTTGGAATTATTAAAATTTAAAATCTGTCCCTTAACTGTGTAAGTTGTCACAAGTCTTTTAGTCATGTAAAGTTATTAAGAATTTATGTTTCACTTTTCATACGTACAAGAAGCATATGATGAAGTAAAAGAATCAAGAAGAGATTATCTGTCATGGAAAAATAAGGAAAAGGCGTGGAGTTATTCGGATTGCAAAGTAAAGGTAATCGGCATGGATGACAACAAGGCAAGAATCATCGTCAGAAGAAAAAAATCAGGATATTCCAAATTCATGGAATCAGATTTTGAGGTGAATCTAATGATGGGATTTGTAGCATCAAATATGCGAAAGCATACAGTAGGTTACAAGGATATCATCATCTTTGATTTGGAGCAAACCAAAGACAAGCATCATAGAGAACTGAAGGATGTCAAAATATGGTCCGATGATGTACACGAGACTGAAGATCTGTACAATACGATACTTCAGGAAAGAGGCAACAATACCAATACCAAGATAATTGAATCAGATCATCTGGAGCGAAACAATTCAGTAGTTCCAGTAATATATCAGCCAAAAATTGACGCCTGGGAGAACTTTCTTAGAGAAATTCACATACACAAAAAAGATGACGGTTCTTTTGAGATGTCACTAGTTTTTCAAGATGAAGTTCTAAGAAAGCATGGAATTTTAGATGGGATTTATCGATACATTCGGCTACTCAAGTACAAAAGAACCATGGATATTGAGACGTTCTCCTTCAAGGACAACCAGTTTTTCTTTGGAAACATCTACAGTGGAAAAAGTAACTTGTTTGAGGATACTGTGCATAATGAAATGGACCTTCCTGCAAAATAGGCAGAATAGCAACAGAGCAACAAAGTTTGATATATTGGAATATAAGCAGGTGCAATTTCAAACCCACCTAAATTTCCATCAAATACTGAAATTATAACAAAAACAAAAGTCAAAAATATAAGTGTTAAGGGTCTAATATTAGAAGGCAACCATCCTGCTTTCGCATCTGCTTCCCATCTTTTTGTGACTTCTTGTGATGCTTTATTTTCATAATCTAAAACAACTTGTTTTAATAATCTTTTTGCTTCAGCTTTTTCATCTTTTGTGGTTGTAAGGTTATCTAAAATTGAACCAACAGAATCAACTAATTTTTCACCTCCTCCACTAAATAATTTTTTTAAAATCATAAACCTGTATCTCTTTTAATTATCTTGTAGTGTGTTTTTCCATTATCCTTAAATGCTTCTAGTATTTGATTTTTAACATTTTTTCTGCTGTGTGATATATGAATCCAAGCAGGAGTTCCATGTGGAAATCTGTCACCAAACTCCCAAATTAATTGTTTAAAGGGCAAATTTAAATCAAGTATTGTGTTAAATAAAACATCATTTTTAACCTCATTGTCTTGTATAAGTTGAATGTCAGCAGCAAACCCATTCATGTGGTCACTGATTCTAGTTGACCCATTATTGATTAACCTGTTTAATTCTGCACATCTATATCCTGAAGTTATTTTTATAGGTTTGCCAATTGCATTCCTTAATGGTTGCAGAACATCTTTGCAGAGAAAATACAAATTTTCAATTATTTTTTTATCTGCCTTGTTTGAAATTTGGTTTTTTATAGCAGTAGATGAAAATTCCATCTCTTGCAATGTGAAATTTTTTGTCAATAACATTATCTAAATTTATCTATTATTATACTATCAATTTTTGTTTGAACTTCTTTTTTATTAAGTTTTATTTGAAACATCAAGTTCCCTTCCCATCTAATAACTTCATTTCTATTGTTGAATATTATTATTGTAGGTAATACCTTTATATCAAATTTATCTGCTAAATCTTCATTTTTAACAATGCATGACCTATAAACTCCACACTGCTTTAATTCACCTAATTGTTCCCACTTGTTTTTATCATTAAATTCTGCCCAGAACTCAATCACAAATGGTTGGTTTGAATTAATAATTTTATTAAAATCTTTGCTGTTTATAAAGTCCTGACCATAAACTTGAAATCCGATTACCCACAATAATATATTTATGAAATACCTCATTTTAGTTCATATACTCTCTCCTCTATTTTTTCCACCTGCGTTTCTATTTTATCTAATTTTTCTGCATTATTCATCACTGTTTGCGTAATCAAATCAATTTTAAGCTGAAATTCCTTTTCAGTGATTTCAGGTTCAGGAATCTCCACAATTGGTAAATTCTTAGCTGTTTCAATTTCCATGCTCAATGAATAATACATACCTATAAAACCTGCTACTATAGCAATAATAGTTCCCAGTGTTTTAAAGGAGAGTTGAACTTTTGTGTTTTCAGATACTTCTTTTGCCATTTTAACTTTTTCTTTCTGCTGCTGAAGCTATAAAGCCACCTGTGATTATTACCATCAATGAATGAATCCAAGCATCATCAATGCAGTAAGTGCCAAATAATGATGCAAAATATCCAAATGTAAAAAGTGCTAAAGCTATGAAGCTGAAAAGCCTTTTTGAACTTAATTGTCCGTTTTTGTCTTTAAAAAGTGTTTTCATTTATTTTAATTTATAGTTAATTTTTCCATTTTCTATGTATAAACCATTTCTCCTATTTATTTCCTTTCCCTCAATAGTGTATATTTTATTCTTTTTAGTTTTTGTTTTTTCTATTTCTATAATTGCACTTTCACCACATGGCATTCCAGTGTTGCAATCAAGATATTCAGTGTTTGTTATTTCTATATATTCAATTATTGTATCAGTAGTAAAAAATTCTACATACTCAGTTTCAATTATAGTGTCATATATAAAAAAATCTACATATTGAATTACATCAACATATAATGTATCTAATGCACCATCCATCCACAAAGTATCTGTTTGAAATATATATTCAGGAACAAAGGTTTCCACCTCTACAGTGTCAATTACTATTTGAGTAATATATTCTGTATTATATAAAGTATCAGTTTGAAAAATAGTTTCATATATATACACAGGAACATCAACAAATACAGTGTCACATTCAGGTGGTGGTGGAACACAGTCTGAAATCAAAGTTGAAACAGCACCATTTTCATCACTAGCATCTACACAATCTTCCCATAAATCATTAATCCAAGATAATTGCACACACCCTAGTGGTGCATATTGTGTCCAGTTTGCAGGGTCATCACCACAATAGAAACCTTCTGACTCAGCACAGTCAAGGCACAATTGTTGATAGTCATAATCTTGACTAAATCCATAACTAATAATTAACAAAAAAAATAAAAACCAATTTTTCATCATACTTTAAAATATTAAATAATTAAAACCAAACTTACATTCATAGATGTCTTTTTCCCAGTATCTCAAATAATTAACTTCTATAAAAACACCTAAATTTTTTGTCATCTTCCATCCTGCAACCATTCCTAAATCTAAATCAACAGGAACTCCATTATATTGATGACTGTAATCACTTAAACCATAATGAAAAGGCATTGCATTTACCCATAATAATAACCATTGATTGGTGTTATAATAATAATATGAAAATCCTAATACTAATGATAGTTCATTCACCCTTCCTAAGTTATCCAAAAAGTTTTGATTGTATTCTGCAATTGCACTTCCAAAATAATGTTTAAAAAATTCATCATTTGAGGTTGCAAGCAACTCTCCATCCTTGAACCAATGCCATTGTCCTTGATTGTATTGTGTGGAATAACCAAATTGCTCACCTAATTCCTGAAAAGTTTCATCACCACTGGACCAAACATCCTCAATAGGATTTAAATGATAAACATCATGCCTTCTTATTACACCCCCAAGACTCAGGTCTAAACCCCCTTTATTAACTCTCCATCTAACATCTAATGATGAAAAACTTAGGTTTCTCATATCATCATTTTTAATTTGTGCTTTTGTGATTAATCTATCACCTACATATCTAATCCAAAAGTCAGAGTTAGTAAATTTTTCTGACCTGTTTCTTATAAATGAATAGTTAAAAAGATACTCCCATCCATTGAATCTTGAAAGGGTGGTGTAATCTGATACACTTTTTTCATCTCCATAATACCAAACTTGTTTTTTAGACTCAAAGTCAAATCTTGCAATTTTTCTTATTCCAATAGTTGCATTTATATCAAATGGATTAATTTGAGTTGTCTCTTCATAACCTTTATTTATAGCAATATAGTCTTGACTTTCAATTGTAGAAGTTGAAGTGGTTAATGAACTATAAATAGTGGCATATTTAAAGAATTGTGATTTGCAAGTTCCCATTCCTAAAATAAAAACCATTAAAGCAAAATATAAATGTTTTTCATTTATCTTCATAAATTAATGTCCTATGAATTGATATTGTGTAAATACTTTCATTGTAAAATCTGTGTTTGTATATGCAGCTGTTGATTCAAGAAATAAAGTTTCTGAATTAATTGAGCGTTTTTGTATTAAACCACCACTTCCAGTTAAGCTGAAAATCCACATTGAATTGTCTCTGACATTAAAATTGAAACCCTTTATTAAACCTAGATATAGAAGAGAACTTCCTGAAGCATATCTTAAAAACAAACTCTCTTTTCTCATTTCAGCTGTTCCATTATAATCATTTACCTCTATCCATACTTGAACAGGAAAAATATATCCATTTGAATTTCCTGTAATTAATGGAATTGGAGATGTGTCTAAAGCTCTGTATTGTGCATTAGATATTTCTTGAACATCTAACAACAAACCACCTGCAATTCTTTGATTCATTTTTTTATTGTTCCACATTATATAAGAACCTGTTTCAAAAGGTGCAAGTGAAGCAGAAACTATGTGCAAGGTTGTTGATGTTCCATCAATAGACTGTGATGCAGTTATTTCTTGGGATGCACCATTTACTTTGTTCACTATTAACAAACTGTCTCCTTTTCGTATAGTGTTATATGTTGTAGGCTCAATAGTAAAGGAAGTTGTTACTCCTGAAACAGCTACTTTGGAAAATGTGATGCAGTGATTGTTTTGATTGTTTTGCAAACCCCCTCTAAGCACATTGACTTGATGTTGGTGGTATATATCTTCCTTTCCACCAAAAATAGTTTTTTGTGATTTTTTATATATTTTTCCCCCATGAAAATTTACTTGTCTACTCATAATTAATTCTCTACATTTAATAATAAATTTGGATTGTTTAAAAATGGTTCTGAATTTGATTCAACATAACTATCATCTTGAATGTTTGATTCTGTGTTTATATCCATTTGTTGTAACATCATGTGCCAAGTGTTAGTCATTGCTGTATAAGTCCCCCCCAAAGGGAAAAACCCCCTTATGTCATCAGGCATTGTTTCATTTAATCTCATATTTACCTTAAAAGTGTTCCAAAATCCCACCATATAATCTAAACTTTGTAGTTGAAATTTTATGTCATATTTAAAAGCAGGAAAGGACCTTTTTTTAATTATTTCTCTGCATAATAATCTATTTATATTTTTTTCTACTGAATCATGTTCAGTCCTCCAGTCTCCATTGTTGACCTGAATCTGATTCGGAAAAGTAGTTGTAGGGTCACTTGCTGAAGGTGCATGAATCCTTATGCCTCCAAAATATTGAGTTGGTGCAAGGTTAGTTTCTGACAGTCCACCTGCATCTGTAGAAATCCATTCTGGGGGGTCTCCAACATAAAAATCAGGCTTTATTTCCATCTGTGCTGAAGCATCTGTGTTAAAATTAGAAAAAAGTCCTTTTTCATATCCAAAATAATTTGATATTTGTGAACCATCAAAAATTAAAGAAGTTTTTAAATCTTGTATTTGATAGCTAAAATTTTCTACTGAAATAACTCCAGAAGTAATTAAACCTGCAAAAGCCTCACTGAACATTTTTGTTTTGTCAAAATTAGAAATTGAATATTCCCATCTTTTCAAGTAATTCTGAACACCTACATGAGGTGTTGGAAGGGCTTCGGTCACAAGAGCAAAAGGAATTGTCAAAGTAAATTCAGTGTCATTTTGAAGAGGTGGATTGTCAACATTTATCCTGACCTGTGAGGAATTTGCATTGTCAAAATCTGTGACTACAGTTGTCCAAGTTGCTGCATCTGATGTCCCTCCTGAACCAAAAGTTCCATTTAACCATCTTCGGATTTCTATGTCATCTAAATTATCATCATCTATTTGTGCCTGTGCATAATCAGCAGCAGATTTGTTGGAGATAATTGGAACAAATCTTAATGGTATTTTAAAAGTCGTGTCTAAAAATGTATTTTCTCCACTAATTATGGAATCAAGTGCTGTGTATGATGACCAGTCAAATTTATAACTAATTGTTAAATTTCCAGTTATTGCAATACAATCCTGACCTGCTGTGATTGGAATAAACCATCCATTATTATTTAGACCATAACTTGTGTCTGAACCTGTATAGGACATGCCAACAGGAAAGGTAGGTGAATTTAGTTGCCCATTTGGTGGGTCTTGAACCACTGTTCCATCAAAAAATGAAATCAATCCATTTGGGTCTGTTGGAAAACCTCCAACTGCTAATCCTGTAATGTTTGAATATTGGTCTGGGTTTGTGCTTGGCATGTTCAAAGGATAACTCACCAAATCATGATAGTAATTGTTGTAAACTCTTCCTAATGGTGGAAGGTAACTAATTTTATTTCCTTTTAATTTGGGTCTAACTATATTTCCTCCAATGTCTAAATCTATTGACTTTGTAACTGTTAATGGTGTATTAAGAGTTGATGTGTTTGGAATAGCATATTCATATTCTGTCAATGCATTTCCTCCTGAATCATAGGCTTGATTATTAAAAATACGACATGAATTATTTACTGATGATGTTCCTTCTCCATACATGACATACCTACTAAAAAGCCACCATGACCCTCCCTGTGAATCTTGATATCTATAAGACTGAAAAAATTGCACACCATACAATGTTCCAATTTGGTCAAGTATCTCATAGTAAGTGAAAAACTCACCATTGTCTTTCTTAAATGCTGCTTCATTTATAAAGGCTAATTTATAAGGATTGTAAGTGTCTTTCCATGTTGCATCTGTAATAGAACCCATATTTTCCTGAAATCTATTGGATGTGTTTCTAATTGAAATTGTAGATGTTCCCCCTGAACTTGGAAACATAGTTGAATAATACAAAGTCTGTTTAATTGCAAGTTCAAAATAATATAAAACAGGAATCCATGAAGCACCTGTTTTAGGTGCATAAATTTTTTGTTTCATCTTAGCAACACCATCAGTTGCTCTTATTCTTATTCGTTGTGGAAAAGGTTGGTCTGCAATGGTCACTGTGTCATCAATCACATCACCTGCCCATGAATTTATCCATGACCCACCTCCTGTAGGTTTATAATGCTGTAATATTACAAACATTTTAGATTCATTATTAGTTAATAAATCCTGATAGATGTTTCCTGTAGATGCAGTTCCTGAAGGTGTCGGATTTGCTTGAATAAGAAAATCAAATTCTAATGATGATGCTTTTATACTTTTATATTCAGGGTCATTTGTTCCTTCATATTTTAACTTAAACCCATCCATACCACCCTTGAACTCAACTATGCTAGCTGTGTAATCAACATGATAAATATTAATCCTGTATCTGGTGCCGTTATTACTATAAAATTCGCATTGATATTTAATTTGTGCCATCTATGAAAGTCTATTTGTTGTGTTTGTTTCTCTTTGATTACTAAGCATAATTGATGAACCATCAATATAACCATCAACTGTCATATTTGATGGAGTTCCACCACCACCTCCACCAAATAAATTTGTTCCTGCAATAATTGAATCATTTGGTGATAATGAAAAAGCACCTTCAGGACCTACAATATACCTTCCTTGAGATGGTCCAAATGCAATGTCACCTACTGGTGTTGCACCACCTGCCAGTGTGTCAAGTCCTGCACCCAAATTCATTTCTCCAACAGGTAATCCAAGGGCTTTCATAATAGTTCTTAATACTAAAGTTTTTATCACTAATTTCAAAACCTCCTGAGTCATACTTTTCATAAAGTCCTTGAATGCATCTTTCATACTTTGACCCTCTACAATTGCAGTTGATAATGCATCAGACATTCCATCACCAAATCTAACTGCAAATTTTTCAAACTCTTGACCCATTATATTAACCCCTTCTGTCCATGCTGTGCTGATATTATCCACAAAGGCTTGAAATTTAGTTTGTTGGTCATCTAAATCTAAACCCAAAACCACATCATCACCACCCCCCATTTCTTCAGGTAAGACTGGACCATCACCCTCACCACCAAAAGGTGAAAAATCATCACCTGCACCAAACATAGACATTAAGTCATCAAAAAGACCTGACATTCCTGAAGTAATATTGTCCTTTATTTTATCCACACCACTTTGAAGTCCTTCAGGAGTAACTACAATATCAATTTTTCCTGTTTTTATCTCTTCAAAAGTAGTGGACCATATATCATCAGCATTTTCTAAAAAGTCATTTATTGATGACATTGCTTGGTCTGCAAATACCTTTTCATCTTCTAAAAAACTAGAGTCATCTACTTCTAATTTTGCATCATATTTTGCAGTGACAGTTTTTCCTTTTCCCAGACCTGCATCAATAAATGCACCAAAGTCATGGTCCATAAATGCATCTGCCATATCAGAAAACCCACTTCCTAAATCTTCAAAATAGTTTGAAACAGAGTCAACAATTTTTTCAATCTTTTTGACTGACCATTGAACAGTAAAAACTATCAAATCAAATACTGTGACAATTATTCCTCCCATTGTTGCCACTGTTGCTAATATACCATTTAAAACACCCCTCACTAAGCTTGAACTGTTGTATAAGTCAATGAAATAATTTGAAACCTGTGCAATTGCAACTTTTACATCATTCCAATAATAAGCAATGATTCCTATTGCTGCTGCCATTAAAGCTAGTTTTGGATTATTCATCACAAACCTTGACATCCCTGTCACTACTGATGTTAGATTATTAACTAAAAATCCTATCCCTGTCAATATTGGTCCACCTGCTGCAAAAGCAATTGAAAGATTTGTAATAAATTCCTTTGTTTCAGGATTTAATTCTTGCCATTTTTTGACTAGGGTTGTAATAAAGTCTGAAAATTTTAATATTACAGGAACTAATGCTTGACCAAGTTCAATCATAGCATCTTTTAATTCTTGTAAAGCCTGATTTAATTTAAATGATGCTGTATTTTCCACCACTTCAAAGGCTTCATTTAAAGCACCCTGACTGTCAGTTAAACTTGCAAGAACTTGTTCATATGTTTCAGCTTGTGTTCCTGCTGTTCCTAATACAGTTGTCAATGCTCTAACATTCCCAAACATGGATGAAATTGCTTCATCATTATCTCCAAAGGTTTCCATTAAGTGCTTCAAAGTAAGCATCAAACCCCTGTCACCCATCATTTTCTTGACATCCTCAATGCTAAGTCCATAAGACTTCAAAGCCAATTTTGCTTGTGATGTTGGTTTTATAATAGCTGAAAAAACACCTCTTAAACCTGTTGCTGCTTCTTCTGCACTAACACCTAATTTTGTAAATGTTGCCAGTGATGCACCCACCTCTTCAAACTCCACACCCAGTGTTGCTGCAAGTGGTGTCACCCTCCCTAATACAGGTGCAAGTGATTCTGCTTCTAATTTACCCTCTCTAACTGTTTTTAATAAAATATCACTAGCTTCAGCAGCAGATAGATTTGTGTCTGCATAGGCATTTAAAACACCTGACAATGCACCTGCAACTGCTTTTGTTTCACCAAGACCTATTGCTGATGCTTTTGCTGACATTTCTAATGCTGCCAGTGCATCATCACCCCTTAAACCTGCTGATGTTATATCAAACAATGCTTGTGCCAATTCATCTGCACTTACTCCTGTTTGTTTTGATAAATTTCTAACCTCTTCTGAAAATCTTGAAACTTCTGTTGCTGAAATGCCAACCAATGTCCTAATCTTGGTCATTGATTTGTCAAAGTCCATTGCAGTCTTTGCTGCATATCCTCCCAATAATGCAAAGGGAACACTAAAGTTTCTAGTTATAGAAGAACCAATAGACTGCATGGAACTCCCAAAAGCCCTCATGCTTTTTGTGGTCTTGCTTATTTGTGATTGAAACTGCTTAGTATTTAAGGTTAAAAAAACACTAATATTTTTAGATAATGGCATTTACTTTTTTGCTTTATGAATTATATAATCAATTTTACTTTTTTCACTTTTCTGTGTATCAGCTTTTTCCCATCCAAATTTGACCAGTTGTTGTGGTCTTATTTGTTGATGTCTTTTCCTTTCACTATTGATTAATGCAACAGTTTGAAATCTCACCCTTTCCCATTCAAATTGTTCCCTGCTTTCAAGTAATTCATAAAATCCTTCACTTTTTAGATGAAAAGTTTTTGGGGTCATATCCCAAAATTCATCCTCACTCATCCCTAATTGTCCTAAACCTATTTTTAAAAAATCATCAAAGGTGGGGGGATTTACTTTTCCCCCTCTACCTTTTTTGACTTAGGACCTTTTTCCTTTACTCTCTGTGCCATTGAATCAGAAAATATTTGCATTGCATCTGTCATAGCTTGTTGGTCTGTGTCTAACCAATCTGCAACATCATCAAAAGTAGTTTTAAAATTACTTTTTGATTTCCTTGCACCATGTTTCAATCCACAAAAAACCATATTAATTGCAGTTGAAATTGGCATGTTATCACCTAGCTTTGCAAGGTCAGACATAGTTAATCCACATAGATCACACCATTCTGACAGGGTTGCGAACCCATAATGAACAGGTCGCATTTCACCTCCTATTGCTATTTTTTTTAAATCTTTCATATTTTTATATTAATTTTTTTAAATATAATATATAAAAAACTCAAAAACAATAGTGCTTCTATCACATCTAGTTAGCTGCAATAGTCAATGCACCTGTTCCTTGTAATGAAATACTGTATGTTGCAGCATCCTCATTTGGTGCATTTAAAGTGCATGATGTAATATATGCCTTTCCTGTATATTTATAGTCACCTGTTGTTGCAGATGCTTGATTAAACTCAACATCAATTTGTGTTCTAGCACTTAGTGCTGACATTAAATTATCAGGTGCATTTGTTTCATCTGTTGTGTAAAATGCCTCACAATCCATTGTAAATCCATGTGCAGCTGGTAAGTATGCTTTTGTGTGTGATGAATCCTTGTTTGTGGTTTCAAATGTGTCTAAGCTGTAACTCACTGTGCAAGATGTTGAAGCACCCAACAAAGATGCTGAACCACCTCCTGCTGTATCTACTTTAAGAACTAAATCTGTTCCATTAAAAATTCCTGTTGTTGCCATGTTAAAATTCTGTTTTAATTAATTAATTATTATTTTCAATTTCTTTTGTGATTTTCTGTTTTTTTGTTTTTACCAAATTATGTTCATCTGCAATCCATCCTGCATTCAACAAATTCATATATCCTATTTTATCAATAGGACCATATTTGTCACCTTCTTTCCTTCCATCAATTTCTCTGTCTTTTATAAATGTTACTGTGTAAGTTTTCATATTATTTTAGATTATGTTTATTTAATAAATAGTCTTTTATTCTATTGTATTGACCACCTCCAAAGGTTAGTTTTTTGTTAAAAATAACTGTTTCAAAAAAATTCATTGCTGAATTTGGGTCAGGGTCAGTTGTTACTGATGTAGCACCAATATTTCTAAATTTTACATTTCCAATTCCTGAACCTCCACTTATTGCATTATATTCATTTTTATTGTAATAGGTCGCATTGTTTGGGTCAATAATTTCCCATTCACCTGTCTCATCTGATGACCCACCCCAAGAAAAAGCAAAATATGTTTTATTTGCTAAAGTTGGTAATGAACCCCCACCATAAAAAGTTATTAATGAACCATTGCAAGATAGATTTGCAAAATATGAACCACTTGATGCTCTGAAATATAAAATACAAGCATTAGCACCTGATTCACCATTGTCAAGTGCAAAAAAAGTCCAGTCAGATAAAACAGTATTTTCTTGTAGAACAAAAAAAATTGTGCAACCTTTTGTGAACTCAACTTGACTTGATAAGCCAATATGTGATGGTGTTGCTGTTCCTTGATTCAATTTCAAATATCCTGCTGTGAAATAATCTGGTTTTGTTGCAGCTTCATCAGTTAAATTTAAAGATGTCGCACCACTTCCATCATACCATGTTCCAATATTATCCAAATCTGCTGATGGAATTGCATTTCCTGTGGTTCTTAATAGTCCTGCAATACCTGCTGTATACCATCCATAAGCACCCATACTAGCAGGATTAATCATAAACCTCACATCAAATTCCAAATATTTCTCAAACACTCTTAAATGGTCATTAAATATATCAAAACTGGTGTCATAGAAAACTTCTTGAATCCAATATCCTTCAACTATTGAACAACCTCCTGTGGGTGGTGTTCCTGATATTCCTGAAGGAACAGTTGAATAATCTGTTGCATCTTTGTATCTCTCAAGTGTAGCTGTCACAATATCTGCAATATTTTGAACATCTGCATATGAAGTGGCATGAACACCAATCACCACCCTTGCTTCTGATTTTGGATGCCTTCTTGCTTTTATTTCAATCGGTTCAATTTCTTTTATCTCATACATTAAGGATGGATAGGTTTCATTCTGTGGAATAACAGATGGAAAAATCCTTGTTGAAACTAAGTTTGTCAAATCAGTTTCAGATGATAAAATTTTATATATTGCTTTTGATATACTCACCTCCAGTTTTTTTCTATTACTAATTGAATCAATTTATCCTCTATCCTTTTTAATGTTAATTCTTTATTTTGTTCTAAGGCAGGTGAAATAAAATCATTTGCCCTAGTTTGACCACCACCCCTTGTTTTATGTCCTTCCACAACCCAGTTCACATAGTAACCATCATTCTTTGCTCTTCTACCTGCTCTAGCACCTACTGCAACCAAAGCATTTTTCCTGCTTGAGATTCTTGAAATGGATTTTTTTAAATTCCCTGTTCTAACAGGTGCATTTAATTTCATTTGCTTCCAAATAGGAAAAGCACCAAATGACAAAACCCTTCTTAATAACCTATTTTTTTTTGAATCAATTTCACACAATTTCAGTCTCCTTATCACCTCTTCCATTCCAACAATTTTTGTGTTTCCTATAATTTTTGCCATCTTATACTAATCTTCCATCATCCTTAAATGAACAATTTATTAAAATCCCCATGCCTCTTCCATTATATTCCACACTGTCAATTTCATAGTATTTACTTAAATATAAAACCTGATATTTTTGTTCAGGTGAAACTGTGGATGAATCTAAATTTAAATCACTATCCCATCTAACTAAAAAAGAAACTTTATTTGTTGCAACAATTGTTTCATCCTCCACTTTTTCTTTTCCTTTATATGGAACAACCATTGACCAAACACTTTTCAAAACACTTCTACTTTTTGAATATCCACCATAAGAATCCTGTGTTCTTGTTAATTGGTAGATAGTGATGTTTGTATCTAATTTTCCTGCTTTTAAAAGTTCCTTTTCCATTTAATATTCTACAATTCTGAAAGGTTCTAATAAATATTCTGATGTAGTTGGTAATTTGCGAACCATATCCTCCCTTTTTTCATATAAATTTCCAATAATAAGCAAAACTGCTTGTTTTATTGGTTCAGGAACATCACTTGCAGCTGCACCATAACCACTGACAAATGTAATTGTTATTGCATCACCTCTTGAATATATTGATGGATAATCTACACCATCTACTGTTTCAATTATACCTTTTTGATTTTCAGGATTTATGACATTATAATTAGTATTACTCCAAGTTTGTGAAGCATTGTTGTTGTCATAATAAGTGACTGAGGTCACTGAACTGACAGGTGACTTTGGCAAAACTATTTGTGCCAATCCTGTATAAGGTGAATAATAACCACCCCCTGAATGTAAATATGAATTTAAAATATTTGAAGTAGTGACCAGTGATGAATTTGAAACAAACACATCTTTCCAATCCTCCATAGTCATTGTGTAAGTTGTATTTATAAAATTACCTGCACAATATTTTTCAGCATATGAAGTTGCCACTTTTATAAGTGTTAAAATATATGCATCTTCTGCTGAATGTGTAACTCGTAAATGTGTTTTTGCCTCTGCTGTTGTTAAAATATCAGCAGCAGCAGCAGTGCTTACTGTTAATCTAGCCATCTATGGATTGTTGTGAAATATAGGGGGGTAAAGAGGTTAAAAAAATTGTCCTCTTTCCCCATTTTGTTTTGTATTTACCCCCCTTCTATTTCAAATTAATATAATAATTATGCCTCAATTAAGTTGACAAATGCAGTGTCATTTTGAACTGCATCACCATCAACTAATGAAGTAACAACCATTCTTGGTTCTCCTGTTCCTGCGTTTGTGTAAGGGTCAAATAAAATATCTAATCCTCCAAATTGAGCAATGTGAACTTTTGAAAAGTCACCCATAAGAACATGGTCTTTTGAACCTGTTCCACTAGATGCTACATTGCTAGAAACAAAACCAAAATATGAATTTACTGTTTTGTCAACATTATCATATAAAGCACTTACACCAGTAACTTGAACAGCATTTTTTGCAGCAGCATATGCATCAACATCCATTAAATATGCCATTCTAGCACCTTGTAGATTTACATTATTTGCTAGAAGTGTAGATTCCATAGAAACTGCATTTGCAGCATCAAATGCTGTAGTTGGTCCAGTTGCAGCATCAGCAAAAATAGATGCAGGACCATTTGAAACATCACCTGTATCTAGCAATGCACCTTCTAAAGTTGCAGCAATACTTTCTGCCATATTTCTTCTTAATGCTGATTCAAGACCTGCATTTTGTGTCATAGCTTCAGGTGATACATTCACAATAGAAATTAATTTCTTAGGTGATAATGTTACTGAACTAGCTGTTCCATTTGCAGCAGCAGCAGTTCCACCTGATTCAGGTTGAAAAGCTGAATTGATTGCAGAAAATACAGGGAACTTCATATTATTCACTCCACTGTAAAAATTAGCACCTGCAGATTTAAGAACTAGATTTGCCTCTAATTGGTCTGTCCATGACATCACTTCAGTTGCATTTCCTGCAGCTGTTCCAATGTCTGCTCTGTATTGTAGAACAGAAGATGGAATTGCAATACCTTTATAAGATTGACCCAAATATCTAGCTTCATTTCTAGCTTCTTGGTCCATTTCTTTCACAATACCTTCCATTTTTCCTGAGTATGCTTGTTTCATTGCATCTTGAAAAGAATAGTTTCTTAATTCTTTTGATGAATCTTTTGGTGTTGTGCTTGTAGATTTTGAAGCAATTGTTGCATTCAATTTTTCTAATTTTTCAAATCTTTCAATTTTTTTATCAATCATTTTAATTTCAGAATCAAAGCCATCAAACTGATTTGACTCATCTTCTGTTAAATCTCGCTTTTCATCTTTTGCAAGATTTACAAGAGCATCCATATTTTCAATAAGAGTTGCTCTCTCTTCTTTTAATTTTAAACTTTCCATTTATTTATTTTTTTTTAATATTTGTAACTTTAATTCCATAAGATTTCTTTTGACTAAATCTTGTGATTCTTTGGTTTTTTGTTTTTCGTTGTATGAGTCTAAGTTTCTTTTTGTAACTGTAGAAACTGATGTTCCTTTGTATGCAGGAGATGTTACAGGAGAAACATCTATTAATCTTGAAACTTTTTCAATAGTTCTTATTGGCTGACCATCTTTTCTCTCCCATGAATCTTCCTCAACTATAAATCCAAAAGATGACTCATGAATGTTTCCTGACTTTAAATTTATCAATAAATCATTTCCATATGATAAACCTTCAGGAACATCAAAAGAATATCGCAAACCTTTTGAATCCACACTTAACTGCAGTGAACCATTGTCAGTTCTAGCAAGAGGAAAGTTCATATCATGGTTAATTAAAGCAACCACATCATCATTCATCACACCTTCAAATGCTCTCTCTGAAATAAGTTCTCTAAATCCTCCTAAATCTTGAGACAATGAATTGAATATACTTGCATAACCAACCACTGTTCTGGGGTTGCCTTCATCAATTCTCATTTCTGTTTTATTGAAAAACCTTCTCTCAAATCCTTCCTGAGTTGTTAGGTTTCTATACATATCAATATCTTCTTCAATCTCTTCAACCTCTTCAATCTCTTCATCCACTGTTTCATCATAATGTTCATCTTTTAAATAGTGAATTACATAATGAGTTTCTGTTTCTTCTATATAGTCAATATGTCTTTTTACAACTGACTTTTTTCTGTCATCTTCAAACATGTCTATTAATTTTCCTGCTGCTTCAAAAATATCCTCATGTTTAAATTGTGCAGCACGTTGTCTAATAGCTGTTAAAGCCTTTTTATAAACCTTTCCATCTTTTCCAAATGGAAAAGCATAATGTTCTTTTGTTTCTGCATCTACATCATCTTTAACTCCCAAAAACCATTGTCCATAAGCAGACCAGTTGTCATCACCTAAAATTTTATTACCATCATCAGCAGAAAAATCCCAGTCACTATCCATGTTAACTTCACCTGCTTTTATTAATGTTTGTGCTTTTTTAAATCCTTTTCTATTCAGTTTCATTTTTTTTTGTATTATCTATTGAACCTAAGTTTAGAGGAACAAAGTGTCCATCTAAACCTTCTAATCTATTTAAATCCTCAAATTCTCTTATTTCATTTGCAGACAAAACACCTATTTCAAATAGCCTTCTGTAATAGTCACCCCTTGAATCAACATCTGCTCTTAATAATTCTGAAACTCTGAATTTGGTCCAGTGGTTTTTCTCTTCTGTTGCAGTAAATACTTTTCTATTAAATTCCTGCTCAATGTTAACTAAATAAGGCATTAACGTATAAGTGACAAATTCAATAGATTGTTGTTCAATGTTATTATTCGTGGACCTTTCCAAATCAAAAAGCATGTGTGGTTGAACTCTAAAAATCCTTGCTATTTCTGCAATTGTGAACTGTCTGTTTTTTACAAACTCTGCATCCACTAAGGGAACTGAAATTGGTTTGTAAGAAACTCCTCCTTCTAATACTGCTGTCTTGTGTGTATTATTCAAACCTCCAAATCTATTTCCCCATGACCTCCTCAACCTCTCTGCTGACTCTTCAGTCAATTTTCCCTCAGTTTGTAACACACCCTGTAGGATTGCACCATTCTCAAAAAACTTTGCCCCAAATTTTTGAGTTGCAAGACCTACTCCAATTGCTTCTCTGCATGCAGTAATTGGTGATTTACCAACCAAACCATCATAAGACAGTCCAACAAAATGCAATATTTCTTTGCTTTGATAGGTCCTTTCACCTGTTTCATAATAAACATGACCATCCTCTGCTAAGGTAACTGACATCAAATTTGGGTCTACTATGTCAAAACTGATAGGCTTCGCACCTCCATTTCTATTTATTACAGCATATGCATTTCCATATAATAAAAGATGGACCATCAAAGTGTTCCTGAATTGATAACTTGTGTATCTAACAGATGGATTTGAATGAAGCAATTGTTGCAAGGGTAAATCATAAGCAATTGCTTTTGAACCATCCTTTTTTCTTTCATACACATTCAAGGGTAAAGAAGCAACTGTGGAAGCAATTAGATTGACAGCTGCCCAGACAGCAGTAAGTTGCATTGAACCCTCTTCAGAAACAGGAACACCAGATGTAGAAATCCCCATTGAACCCATAAAGTCTGTGTTATATGTTCGCTTTTCCTTTTTAGGAAACAAAAAATCTAATAACCCCATGAAATTTGCAATTTAATCTGCATAATAGTGAATTTAATTGAATGTCACAATAAACTTTTTAAAAAATGTGAATTGGCAAATTTTGATAATTAATTGCCTTTATAATTCCCTCACTGTTCTTAGGTATATTTTTTTCCAACAAACTCTCATAAGTCAAACCTTTACAAGTTTCATCAATCAAACCTCTTCTGACTTTACTTTCAAAACTTACTGCATCTTTTTTATTTAAGAATCCCTGATGTGTTTTTATTAAACATCCATTTTGGGTGTCTATTTTTGTGTAATTTACAATGTATATTTTCATTTCTTTTAGTTTTTAGTTTAGGGGGAATCTCACCCCCTTGTTATTTATATTGATTTTGTTGATTCTAAAGTTTTATTTGCTTTTATAATTTCTTTTGCAAAATCCCTTATTTTATCTTTATTGTCATTTTCATTTAAAAAATTAATAAGTTTTTCAACATTTCTTAACAATGAATTACTATTTAATCTAATCCCCATTCCTGCTGTTTGTAAAGTAAAAGATTCCCCATCCTTTAAAACTATATTAATATGAACAATTGGTGTTCCAATTCCTGTTGTGTCTATTTTTGTAAGTGAAAGTTTTGTTTTCATAATTATATTTGATTTTTTGTTATACACAAATATACTACTTTTTAGCTTACAAACAAGCTCTGAGGCAAAAAACTTTCATTTTTTTTCCATTACCTCTGTTAAATTTTTTGATTTTTTTTTTCTGGATTTCATTGTTTTAAAGGATTGATAGGAAATATATTTGAATTTTCCATACACTTGATAATGCTTTTCCTCTACTATTTCCCAAGCCTCACAACCTTTTTTTGATTTACTTTCAGCTTCAAATTCCTTTAAGTAGTCTATAAATTTCATATAAATAAAATGTCTTTCTCTTCATATACACTTTCATTATCCTCTTCATCCTGATTCATATATTGTGCCAGTGCCATGACCAGTGCAACCATTCCATCAATTTTTGATTTTGATTTTGCTTTGCTGAACTTTATGTTTCCTGCTGCATCTGCTTGAATTTGAACGTTTGATGCATTCCAGTTTAACACAGGATGATTTCCATGATTAATCTGTTTTCCATAAACCAATTTTTCCAGTTCTTTACAGGGTGCAGACATACTTGCAAAACCCTGTCCAATAGGATTCATTTTGACACCTTCATCAGTTAAATTGATGACAAGTTGACTACTGTTCCACCTATCAAATCCTATACCTATCACATTGAACAATTCACATATTTCATATATTTTTTCTTGAATAAAATTATAATCAACTACATTTCCTTCTGTCATAAATATATGTCCTTTATTTACCCACGCCAAATAATCAACACCATCTGAATCCTTTTTTTCATACACCTTAGATTCAGGAACAAAGAAAAATGGAAGCACTTCAAATGTTCCATCATCATTTGGAAACACTAAAGTTAGTGCAGTTAAATCCCTAGTAGATGCTAAGTCTAAACCACCAAAACAATCTCTCCCTTTAAAGTCATCAATATTAATTTCTCCTAAATTGCAATCATTCCACACCTCATCATTTATCCATTTGCTTTCATTGGTGGTCCAAATATTTAAATGCAACCTTTTAAATGTGTTTTCATATGAAGCAATTTGATTTGCTTTGTTAAAATGCTGTGTGAAATATTCATCTTTTATAATTGTTCCAAAAGCAGGATTTGCCTTTTTCCATGTTGACTTCTTAGTCCAGTCATCATCCTTTCCTGCTGCAAAAATAACAGGCAAAAATGATTCATCTTTTATAGCACCTGATAAAACTTTTTGTGAATATTCGTGGACCTCATAACAAATAGACTCCTTGTCATATCCTGCTGTTGTTATACAGATGGTCAATGGTTGCCTTCTTGCACCTGTGGAGGTTGTTAATACATCAAAAAGTTCTCTAGTTTTCTGAGCATGTAATTCATCAAATATTATAGCACTACAATTGAATCCATGCTTTGTATTAGCATCTGCACTTATTGCTTTATAGTAAGAATTGTTTTGTTCTAAGGTCACTGAATTTCTAAATACTTTTCCCCTTTTACTAAGTTCTTTATTTCCCAACACCATTGATTTTGCAATCTCAAAAACAATTCCTGCCTGTGACCTGTCTGCAGCTGCACTGATAACTTCAGCACCTTTTTCACCATCTGCATAAAGCATGTATAAAGCAATAGCAGCACACAGACTTGACTTTCCATTTTTTCTTGGAATTTCAATATAGGCAGTTCTATATTTTCTTGTTCCATCCTCACGCTTCCAACCAAACAAGGGTTCAATGATTTTTTCCTTTTGCCATTTTTCCAGAATAAAAGGTTCACCTGCTAGTTCACCCTTACAGTGTGTGATGTGTGTTTCTATAAATGCCACTGCTCTTCTTGCAGATTTTTTATCAAAATAATATTTCATTCAAAAAAATTATATTCATCTTTATTTTCCAAAGGTCTTTCAGCATTAATTTTAGTTCTAGCTGATGGAGTTAATCCAAACTGAGTTGCTAACTTTACTGCATCTGATAATGCTTGTTTGCTAACTGTAACAAGTGGAACAATCTGACTGTGTTTAATCCTTCCATCCTCATCTCTATAAACTTGAATCCTTCCAGTTTCTTGCAAAGTTTGTTCTGTTTCTATATGTAAAGCAATAGCATTGCAGTAGGCTTCTATTAATGCAAGGTCCACTGAATGCAACATTCTTAAATTAAACAGTTCATTTGTGATTAAAACCCATTGTTCTTTGGCAGTTGGGGAAAGCCATTTAGGAGGTGCAGGGGGTTTTGCAACTTCTGTGACCTGCATTTCATTATCAAGTTCTCTAGATTTTGCCAGTGTTCCTCTGATTTCTTTTAGCTTAGTTGGTATTTTTTTTCTCCCTGCCATTTATTTTTTTTTTAGATTCATCAATTTCCTCTTCATAGAAAAAATCACAACCTTCAAAACAATTTGAACAAATGCATTCAGCTTCAAAAACTATTGGTGAACAACAGCAATTTGATAATTTGTTTTTATTTATATTCATATTTAGTTCTTGTTAGACCCCCCCCTGTTTTATTTTGCATAGCTATAAATAGAAC
>WLWG01001485.1_pt1 | contig 21023 bp, 17 predicted proteins | sample 6712871 | NCBI WGS metagenome assembly WLWG01 (sample SAMN12718693, study PRJNA515312) | sponge metagenome | isolation source: marine sponge | host: Mycale hentscheli | place: New Zealand: South Island, Marlborough, Capsize Point | collected 2003-05-01
GGCTCATGGCGCTGGTCATCCGAGCGGAACTCGCCCTTCCGGGGCTGCAAGTGATCTCCCTCGAGCAGTACAACCAGTTGTTCACCATGCACGGCACCATCATGCTGCTGCTATTCGCAACGCCGCTCTTCGTCGGATTCGGCAACGTGATCATGCCGCTACAGATCGGCTCCCCGGACGTCGCCTTCCCCCGGCTAAACATGTTTGGCTACTGGCTGTTCCTCTTCGGTGGCCTGATTGTGGGAGCTGGCTTTCTAACCCCCGGCGGAGCCGCGTCCTTCGGTTGGTTCGCCTACGCACCGCTGAGCAACGCTGTCTTTTCCCCGAGCGCCGGCGCAGACTTGTGGTTCATCGGCTTGGCGGTCGGTGGCCTCGGCACCATCCTGAGTGGGGTCAACTTCGTCACGACCATCATGACCATGCGCGCACCGGGCATGACTATGTTCCGGATGCCCATCTTCACCTGGACGATCTTCATCACGTCGGTGCTGGTCCTGGTTGCTTTCCCGGTTCTTGCTGCTGCTCTCGTGGTGATGTTCATCGACAGAACCTTCGGCTCGGTCGTCTTCCTGCCCGAAAACGGCGGAGCCATCTTGTGGCAACACCTGTTCTGGTTCTTTGGTCACCCCGAGGTGTACATCATCGCGCTGCCGTTCTTCGGCATCGCCAGCGAGATCATCCCGGTCTTCTCTCGTAAACCCGTCTTCGGCTACAAAGGCCTGATCTTCGCCACCATGGCGATCGGAGCTCTCAGTTTCGCTGTGTGGGCGCACCACATGTACGTCACGGGTTCTGTCTATCTGCCGTTCTTCGCCTTGATGACGATGCTGATCGCCGTCCCGACGGGCGTGAAATTCTTCAACTGGATCGGGACCATGTGGCGAGGCTCCATTTCCTTTGACACGCCCATGCTGTGGACGATGGGCTTCATGGTCACTTTCTTGTTCGGGGGGCTGACCGGCATCATCTTGTCGGCACCACCGCTGGACTTCCATGTGTCCGACAGCTACTTCGTCGTCGCGCACTTCCATTACGTCGTTTTCGGAACCGTGGTCTTCCTCATGTTCGCGGGCCTGTACTTCTGGTGGCCCAAGATGACCGGCAAGATGTTGAACGAGCGTCTGGGCAAAATCCACTTCTGGTTGCTGTTTATCGGATTCCAGGTCACGTTCCTGGTCCAGCACTGGCTCGGAGTGCAGGGCATGCCACGTCGGTACGGGGACTATCTACCGGTAGACGGCTTCACCACGTTGAACATCGTCTCGACCGTCGGTGCGGCAATCCTCGGCATCTCGACTCTGTTCTTCATATGGAATGTCTTGACGACCATGAAGAACGCCCCGAAGGTCACTGTCGATGATCCGTGGGGATGGGGAGGCTCGCTGGAATGGGCAACGAGTTGTCCACCACCGCGGCACAATTTCACGTCGCTGCCCCGTATCCGCTCTGAGCGCCCGGCTTTCGATCTCCACCACCCGGAGTTGGCACCGCCCAGTGCACGGTCACAACCCCAAATCAGCACGAGTGCCAGTCAATCTGGCGGCGGCCCCTCGTGAAGATCGAAGGCTGGACGTTCGCGCTCGGATTCCTCTTCTTCTGGGCGATCAGCGGTGCCTACTGGTACCTGAGTCGGGACGAGGTGGGCACCACCCTTCTTGTCCTGACCGGAGCACTCGCCTTCCTGGTGGCCTTCTACGTCCTCTACACCGCCAAGCGGGTGTACCCCCGGCCCGAGGACCGGTCCGATGGCGAAATTGATGAGGCCGACCCGGAGTACGGATTCTTCAGCCCCCACTCATGGTGGCCGCTCGTGGTGGCCCTGGGGGCAGCAACGATTGCCATGGGTTTGGTCTTCGCCGTTTGGGTCATCGTTCTTGGTGGTGCCGTGCTGCTGCTCGGCATCGTAGGCTGGCTGTTTGAGTACTACCGAGGCGAGTTCGCTCGCTAGACCTCTCCGACGGCGCGCCAAAGTTCAGCGATCATTTTCGAAGGAGTCCTGCCGTCCGGGGTCCTTGCACCGAACCCCCGGGAATACGGCATACTCTACCCGCCTTGTGAAAGAAGCTTTTGTTGAGACTGGAGTGACAGGTGTCCGGCGCCATTGACTTTCTAGCGGGAAACCCCCTCTTATCTCTGATTTTGCTGGGTGCTCTCGTTTTTGTTATCTGTGACTTGGTTGTGATCCGTCGCAAGCGGCGGGCCAACCGTGTGTCCTTAGAGCAGGGACTGGTGGGGGGCGATACTGCGCGCGCCACATCCGATGTAGCCGGTGACGCCGACCACGATTCTGAGGAAACGTCTGAGCAGGTGTTGCCGACTCTTCCCACGACAGTTAGTAGCGGCGATAACAGTGCTGGATCCGACGATCCGGCACCGCGTGAGCAGAATCCGATGGGCCCAGCGCACGACGAGCCTGCGTCCGTGGGCTCAGAGACAGGTACTGAGCAAGTTCAAGTGGAGCCGCGGCCCAAGCGGATTACCGTGAATGACCTTGTCGAGCAATCTTCACCCGAGGAAGTTCGAGCTCATGTTCTTCGAATTGTCGAACAGCGTCGAAGCCAGAACGAACGTGACGCCGCACAGGTGATAGCCGGAGCCGACTCTAAGCCCGAAGAGACATCTGCTGAGGTCCAGAACCGAAGTCAAGACGATTCTGTCCAGGATGAGATTTATGACACCAGCGTGAATGCCACGAACGAGGCTAGTCCGGAGTTTCGAGCACTCAAGGAAAAGGTCCGCAACTTCTATGTGGAATTGAAGGCGAAAGAAGAACAACTGGCAGAGGACCGCGCCGATCTGGAGCGAGCGAAATCGGCATTTGCGAGGGAGCGTTTGCTTACGTCCAAAAGGGATGACGACTCGTCGTCCGTATTGAATGCACTGGGTGAACAGCACGAAGTGATGGGACGTGAACAGCGTGAACTCAATACGGAGCGCAGTGCATTGCGCGAACTACGCGCTGAACTTGAAGGGACACGCTCTGCGTTGGAGGATGAGCGTGTCCAGATCGTACGGGACCAGGCCAATATTGAGTCGCTGCGAGAGCAACTTGAAGATTTGCGAGACGAAATGGAGACGGCTCGTGAGAAGTTGGCGACCGATTTGGCCGAAATGGATCTTCGGGAGAAAAAACTGCTAAAGGACAGAATTGCTCTGGAGCAGCAGGTAGAAAATAGCCGGCAAGAGCTTAGTGATCTAGAAGGCAGGGAAGCCTCGCTTCTCGCCCAACAGGACCAGATGAAATCTCGAGAGCAAGAGATTGAGCGACGTGAGAAGTCAGCGACTCAAGTAGTCCGGGGCTTGGGTGAGAGGCAAGAGGCCGTAAGTGAACTCGAAGAGAAACTTTCTGAACGTGAGGCAGCTTTGTCGCTTCGGGATGACGACCTAGCCCAACGGTCGGACGAATTGCGTCGTAGAGAGGCTGTACTTGAGGAGCAGGAGGACGTACTCAATGAAAAGCGGCTCTCGGCCAAGAACCGGGAAGAGGAATTGAGCCGGCTTTCGAATGATCTCCAAGTGCGCGAACAATCATTAGAGGAGTGGAAGAACGATGTTGAGGCGCAGGCGGCCGAGCTGAATACTGCGCGGGCTGAATTTGAGCAGACGCGCGTTGTGTGGCTGGAGGATAAGGAGAGCCGCGAATATGAGCTTTCCAGCGCCGAAGACGCAGCCCGACAAGCGAAACACGAGGCTGCGATCCTGCAGGATGAGTTGGCCAAAGAGCGAGATCTATTGCAGAGAACCAGATCTTCTCTCGACAATGAGCGTGCCCGATTAGTTGAGGCGCGGTCGATGACGGAGGCAAGTCATCGGGAAACCGCGGTGGACCGAGACGAATTGGCCTCAGTGAAGTTAGAGCTTCAATCTGTACGCCTTGAGTTGGAAGAAGCACGGGAGCGCCTCGTCAACGAGACACGGAGGCGCTCTGAGGCAGAAGAGGGTCGTCGCGCGGCCAGAGATGCTCTAACGAGTCATGAGGGCCGCTCGGCATATCCAGACGCCAGCGACCCACGGTATGCGCGTCTTCTTGACCGCGAATGGGATCTGTGGAGTAGCGGCGGGCGCTGATCATAGGGTGTGAAACCCTCATCCTCGTGGAGACACGCGGACGAACGACGCTAGTATAAGGATCCGTTCAAATGGAGGGTTTGTGTCGAATACGCCTGTAAGCACGGGGGACTCCATTTCCCCTGCGCAGATTCTTGAGCAGCTGCAAAACCGCGTGCAGGAATTGGAGCGGGAACTTGCGGACGCCAAGGCCTCAAGTCATGACAACAGGCGACTTCAAGACCTCAGTCCTGACGAACTTTCGCTCGTTGCTGTCGGAGCGGCTGGAGACATTATCAAGGCCGCACAAACGCAGGCAGCGGAGATTCGACGCGAAGTCGAGAAGCAACAGAGGCACTCGAGTGAGAAGATTCAGGCCGCTCTCGCCCGTGCCCAAGACCGCGCAACGGAACTTGTCGCAGACGCTGAGGCTGCCAGCTCAGAAACAACATCTAAAGCGCATGCGGCCGCGGAAGAGATCTTGGAGCGTGTGCGAACAGAGGCTGATGCCATGGCGGCTTCCGCTCAGAAGGAGGCAGAACGCATTCGAGATGAAGCTAGAAGGATTTCAGACGCCTTAGTCCTCGAGGCTCAAACCCGTTTGGAAGTGGCGCTTCGATCTGCTGAGGAAGCAGTCAGTGCTAGTAATGATGAAGGTCGCCAGATTGTTGAGGCGGCTCGGTCAATGGCAGATTCCTTGCGGGATGATGCGCGAACCGACGCCCGAGGGTTACTCAGAACCTCACTCGATGAGATCCGTGTTCAGGAAAATGACATGACAAGCCTCCTGCATGAAACCAGCACAATGCGCAAGGCGATTGACGGAGCACTTCAGACAATCCTCACGGCGATGGATACGGCAGCAGCAGAATCGGCCCGCGTGGAAGCATCCAATCGCTCTTTCCTCGCATCCATGACACAGATGCGTTCGGAACTTGAGCGACGCCTTGGGCCACCATCGCAATCAAGTTAGCGGGCTACAGCACAGATGAACGAGGTTCGTACAAAGGGGCTCGCACGCATAGCTGTCATCCTCATTTCGATACCAATGCTTTCGCTTGGTTGTGGTACGGCCTGGGCCGGTGGAGGACCCCTCCCAAGCGAGCCGTCGCCGAGCATGGCGCCATCGGAACCACCCACCACCGCACCAGACCCCACCACCGCACCAGACCCCACCACCGCACCAGACCCCACCACCGCACCAGACCCCACCACCGCACCAGACCCCACCACCGCACCAGACCCCACCACCGCACCAGACCCCACCACCGCACCGACAGTGAATTCGAATCAAGGCGGCGGGGCCGATTCGTCGAAGGCGCCGGGCGCTCCACTGTCGGCCGAAACGCCTCTGACAGATTCCGTGGCAACGAATGCGAGCAGCTCCGTTGTGCCCTGGGCCCTGGCGATCGTTGGTGGGGTGCTTCTTGCGGCGCTTGTGGCAGGCGTTATTTGGTCCTTGCGTAGGCAAACAAGTCAAGATGAGACGTTGACCGTTCCGGAGCCTGAATCGGAGATGAACCAGAGTGTCTCTGGACCAACAGGCGGGAGTGTCGCCCCCCGTGACGTCAATCAACTTGAGTGGTCCGATCTGAGCGATACTGATCGCCGTGCCTTTGAAGATGCAGCCAAGAAGCTTGGGCTCAGCTAGTCGCAGGCGTGTAAGTGCGTGAGACGAACGCGGAGATCTGTAGTCCGAACGCACACCCTCTCTGCACTCGGACTAAAGGGTCTGCGACGTGACAGGGCCTGAGGTTTTGGAACGAAGGTGTACTATCATGGGTCTTGCATTTGGAGCTCAGGTCACAATGAAGAATATGCGAGGAGGCCGTCGGCATGGGGTTCAGTGATGCGGTAGGCACCTGTTGGAAGAAGTACGGCGATTTCGACGGACGGGCTGCCCGTTCGGAGTTCTGGTGGTGGGCGCTTTTCGTGGGCGTTGTGCAATTCGTCGCAGCGATCGTCTTGACCATCGTGTTGATCATCTTCCAAAACGTGGGATTCCTGCAATGGCTCTCGGTCTTAATCTTCATGGTGATCGTGCTCGCGTTCATCCTGCCGTCCATCGCGGTCTCCGTGCGGCGCCTTCACGATCGAGACCTATCCGGCTGGTGGTACTTGCTTGTGTTCGTTCCCATCGGCAGTGTCGTGCTTTTCGTCTTCTACATCCTGCCAGGAACACCGGGGCCCAATCGCTACGACGTTTAGTGACCTCGACTTCTCACGCAGCCTGATGGCTTGAAATGAGCACCTTCGTCAACGTGGACGGTCGACGTGCCATTCGCACGTTCATCCTCTCTGTCGTGGTGCTTGGAACCCCCCTGATCGTGGGGATGTACATCGTCGATGAGTCTGTCGCTGAGGTACTTGTGCTTGGGTTCATGGCGGTGCCCGCGATCTCCGCTCTGATCAGTCGCCTGATTACCAAGCAGCACATCACGTTTGGACGTCCCGCGGTACTGACGCTGCTGTTGGCGCTCATCCCGGCCGTGGCAATGGCACTTGCGTATGGACTGCTCACGTTCCTGCCGTGGGCGGAGATGACCTTCCTGGGTTGGAACGCGACGATCGGTGCTGTGTTGATCGGCCTTCTGCAAGCATCCGTGCTTGCGTTTGGTGAGGAGCTCGGCTGGCGCGGGTATCTGCTGCCCCAGCTGCGACGCACCCGCTCGTTTTTCAGCGCGAACTCTCTTCTGCTGGTGATGTGGTTCGCGTATCACGTGCCGGTGATCTTCGTTCCCGGCGTGTACTCGAATACCGGAATCCCCATGTGGGCAAACCTTGTGCTGTTCGCACTCGCGATTTCGGGCTTCAGCTTCTTCGTTGGCGCCCTATGGGAGAAGCACCGAGACGTATGGGGTGCGACATTCGCTCACGGCTCCTGGAACTACCTCGTGCAGAGTGCGTGGCCGTTGATGTTCGCGTCGGCGAGCCCGTGGATCATGGGGGAGTTCGGGATCGTTGCGGGAGTTGTCACGATCGCAATAGCGTTGATGTGGGTTCCGCGTGTAGCTCGGCGACACCGAGCGCCCCTGGAAGCGTAGGAAAGGGATCTACGTTGAGGCGACAGCCTCGACGGGTATTCCACTCAACACAGACGTCCCCGCAAGGGCATCGATGGCCTCGACATCAATAAGTGCGTTGACGTTGGCCTCGGCCCATCCGTGCGGAATACACAGGCATCCCGGTGCGATGTCATCTCTGACCGCGGCGGGGAGAGTGACGGAACCTGTCGCACTGGACACGGTGACGTCCGCTCCGTCGAGCACCCCGAGATCTGAGGCGTCATCGGGGTGAATGAGGACGGTGGGAACGTTGGATCCGCCCGTGAGGGTGGGCAGACCCTTCATCCACGAGTTGTTGCTGCGCAGTTGACGCCGGCCTACCAGGGTGAATCGCGGTGGAGCACTGTCGCTGGCGAGCAGGCGTGATGCGCTGGCAAGTGCATCACGCAGCACGGGCGGCGCGACATCAATGCGCCCAGACGGGGTCCGCAGGACCTCGGGCAAGCGAGGTTGCAGCGGCCCGAGATCGATTCCGTGGGGGGTGTCGATGAGATGCTGCAGGGTCAGCCCATCGGGGTACGCACCGAACCCATCACCGTAGGGACCAGACCGGATCCGCAGGTCCAGGATTCGGTCCACACCGCTGCGGTGCGCAACCGCCTGGAGAAGTTCCTCCGGCGATCGCCCGTGGGCTCGGGAAGCCGCATCGTTACCTGCCTGGGCGGCCACGGTGTAGGCGATCAGGTCATCGATCTGCGCCGCGGTCGGCTCCTCGCCGGAGAAAATCCCGGCTGCGATGGCAGCCAGTTGGGCGACGACCTCGGTTTCGTCCTTCTCGCCTTCCGGGATAGGCAGGAGTGCGGGTGAGTAACGAGCCTGATTACGCACTGCCAAGTTATTAAAGACGACATCGTGCTGGGGTCGGGTCAGCGGTGATGCCACGGGAAGGATCACGTCGGCGAGCTGGCTGGTAGCGGTGATGTAGGGATCGACGCTGACCAGCAGATCGAGCTGGCCGAATGCGGCGGTCAGTCGATCTTGGTTGGGGGTCGACACGATCGGATTGCCGCCGATGACGAAGACGGCACGTATGTGCTCTCCTGTCGTCGGATCCGGAGTGTCGATCTCTTCAGCCAGAGCGGACGCGGGGAACTCCCCGAGAGCACTGGGAAGCTTGCGTACTCGAGTGCGCCGTCGACCAGGAATCTGCACACCGTGCCCGGTGCCGGGTGTTCCCTCCGTGGAGGGACCGCCGGCAACGGGGAGGGCGAACATCACGCCGCCGGGTCGATCCAACGAGCCGATCGCGATGTTGATGATGTCGATCAACCACGAGGCCAGGGTGGCCATGGGTGTGACTTCACCGTCGTTTGTGAGCCCCGAGGTGGTGGTGCCCATACGCCCGTACACGGCAGCGCTGGGAGCATCCAACAGTTCCTGCGCGATACGCCGCGTCACGGCTGCATCGATACCGGTGAAGACCGCGGTGGCTTCCGGTGAGAAGTCGGCAAGACCCGAAGTGACCTGATCCCACTGGGCAGAATCGATCCATGGTTCGGCGGCGGCTAGGCGCGTGTGTTGGGTGACGAGATGTGCCAGGGATGCCAGCCACAGGGCATCGGTCCCGGGACGAATGGGCAGGTGTTCGTCGCTTGCCGCCGCCGTCCGCGTGCGCACCGGATCGACCACCACGACGCGTCCCTTGCGTCGTCGAAGCTCCCGGAGCCGTCCCGGAAAATCCGCTGCCGTCATCATCGAGCCGTTCGAGACCAGTGGATTTGCTCCAAGGATGAGGAAGTAGTCGGTGCGGTCGATATCGGGAACCGGAACCGACAGTGCCGTTCCGTACATCAACGCGCACGCGACCTGTTTGGGCATTTGATCGACGGTGCTCGCGGAGAATCGTTGCGTGGTGCCGAGCGCCTTGATGAACGCGGGTAGGTAGAAAGCCCCCGACAAGTTGTGGACATTGGGGTTACCCAAGAACAAGCCGACCGAGGACGGACCGTGGTCCCGCAGGATGGGGCCCAGGCGCTCGCGAATCAGGTCGAAAGCTTCGTCCCATGTAGCGGGGGCTAGTGCCCCGTCCACCTGACGAATCATCGGTTGGGTGAGCCGACGGGGGTCGGCGTGGAGTTCACCGAGCGCCACGCCCTTCGGGCAGATGTAGCCGCGACTGAACACGTCTTCGGAATCGCCACGGATGTCCGTGACCTGGTCGCCGTCGATCGTCATGGTCAGTCCGCAGGTGGCCTCACACAGGGGGCAGACTCGAAGCGCCATGGCGACACACTGCCAGGCGTGGCGCGGTCTCGCAGCGAAAAGACGAAGCCCCCGCGTGTAGGCGGGGGCTTCGTTCGGGGCTGGGAAAGGGCAGCGCCCTACGTGTTGTTGTCTGACGACGTGATCTGGTCAGCGTTCGTTGTCGCCATCCCTGGATGGTGCAAGACGCCTCCGTGCGCGTTGACGATGACGTCCTGCTCCTCATACTCGTGCAAGGGCGCTTCGACGGCCGCCTGGTCTTCCACGTGATGCTGGCCGGCCTCGATTTCTGCGGCCGTGGGGCGCGGGATGTTGTCGCCGTAGAAGAACGCGGACAGGCGGTGCTGGAGACTGTGAACGAGGTAGCGCGGGTTGCGCACTCCGTCGGTGTCGGACTTCTCCGGAGCGGGAAGCACCGCAGTATCGGGCTTGGAACTGATGACAGCTAGTTCTTTCTCGTTCAACGGCTGGTGGACTTCCACGAACTCTCCATGAGGAAGACGCAAGATCCGCCCAGATTCGTAGCCGTGAAGCAGCTTGTCCCGGTCGCGTCTTTGCAGGCTGAGACATGTCCTCTTGGTGATGATGAACGCGAGCGGGGGAGCGACGATCAGAAGCACCCGAAGGGTCCACGAGATCGCGTTGATACTGAGGTCAAAAGTCGTCGCGACCAGATCGTTTCCTCCGGCAAACCAGAGGATTCCGTAAAACACGATGGCCATGACGCCGATTCCCGTCCGCACCGGTGCGTTTCGGGGACGGTCCAGCAGATTGTGTTCGCGCTTGTCGCCGGTGGCCCACGCTTCCAGGAAGGGGTAGAAGGCCAGTCCGGTGAACAAGATCCCGGGGATCACTACGGAAGGAATGAACACATTCCATGAAATGGTGAACCCAGCGATGACCGTTTCCCAGTTCGGCATGAGACGAAGTGCGCCGTCAAGCCAGCCGATGTACCAGTCGGGCTGGGTTCCGGCAGTCACCTGGTCGGGCGTGTAGGGACCGAAGATCCAGACCGGGTTGATGTTCACCAGGCCGCTCAACAGGGCGACGATTCCGAAGACGATGAAGAAGAAGCCGCCCGCCTTCGCCATGTAGATGGGAAGCAGTGGGTATCCGACCACGTTGTTGTTGGTGCGGCCCGGTCCGGGGAATTGCGTGTGCTTTTGGGTCCACACCATGATCAAGTGAACGGTGATCAGAGCCAAGATCAGTCCGGGAACGAGCAGGATGTGCGCGGAGTACAACCGGGAAATGATTTCTCCGCCGGGATACTCACCCCCGAAGACGAAGAATGTGAGCCAGGTGCCGACTAACGGTATCGACTGCAAAATGCCGCGAATGATCTGCAGACCGGTCCCCGAGAGCAGGTCATCAGGTAGCGAATAGCCGGTGAAGCCGGCGGCGAGGGCGAGAGTGGTCAGAGCCACTCCGACAATCCAGTTCAACTCACGGGGCTTGCGGAACGCCCCGGTGAAGAAGACGCGGAACATGTGCACGGCAACGGCAGCCACGAAGATGAGAGCGGACCAGTGATGCATCTGACGGATTAGCAGGCCACCGCGGATGTCGAAACTGATATTCAGCGTGGACGCGTACGCCTCGGACATGTAGATGCCGTTGAGAGGTACGTAGGAGCCGTCGTAGATGACCTCGGCCATGCTGGGCTTGTAGAACAACGTGAGGTAGGTGCCGGTGATTAGGACCACGATGAAGGAGTAGAGGGCGATCTCACCCAGCATGAAGGACCAGTGCTCGGGGAAAACCTTGGACAGGCTGCGCGAAAGGAACTTATTGCTGCCGAGGCGCTGATCGACAAAGGTGGCGCCAGTGGCGCCGACCTTCTCCACGGGGTGAGCCGTGGGGTTGGTGGTACTCATCCTCGCTCCCAGAAGCTAGGTCCGACAGGTTCTTGGAAATCCGATCGTGCTACCAGAAATCCTTCCTCATCCAGGCGAATCGGCAACTGCGGCATGCGCCGGGCGGCCGGTCCGAAGATCACGTCGCCGGAATCAGCAAGATCGAAGGTCGACTGGTGGCAGGGGCACAGCAGGTGGTGCGTGCGGTGCTCATATAGGGCGATGGGGCAGCCCACGTGGGTGCAGATCTTGGAGTAGGCCAAGATCCCCTGGTAATCCCACCCTTCCCCCTGCTGGGAGCGGATCTCCTCTGGATCCATGCGCACCAGGATGACGGCTGCCTTACCCCGGTCACGCATGTTCGCGACGGGGTCTTTCTTGAGGTCCTTGATCGACAGCGGCAGGGCCGAGACCAGGCCACCCACGGGAATCTCCTCCGGTCGGATGCCTTGCACGTTCTCGCCAGTGTCATGGCCGATGTCGGGAACGATCCGCATGCCGTCGTTCCACGACGTGGAGGAGAGCATCTCGACGGGGTTCTCGCCGGGCTCTGACTGCCACAGGTCGCGGAGCATGACGATCAGCGGAATGGGGAACAGCGCCATGGCTCCCAGCAGGGAGCGTCGGATGATCTTGTAGCGCGCGAAGCCGGACTCTTCTTTGCCGCGCTCGTAATTTCCGGCCGCCTCGGTTTCGTCACTTGTGGACGATTCCATGCTGTGCCGCTCTTGGACGACCTCGACGTCCGGCATCAGTTTCTTGGCCCACTGGATCGCCCCGGCACCAATGAAGAAGATGGCGCCACCGAAGGTCAGCCCAAGAACCAGGTTGCTGGCGCCAATCTCACCGAGAACCGGCACGTACACGACGGCGGTGACGTCGATGGTGACGTAGGCGATCACGAATACGACGACGAGGATCATCGACAGGGCGAACATGCTTGCGACCTGTCGCTCCGCTCGGCGGGCGGCCTTGGGATCGGTGTCCGTCACGCGCGGCTTGTGCTCGATGGGGGCCACAGGCAGGTAACCGGGCTTGACCGTGCCGTCGCCGCTGTGCTCGGGTTGTGCGGGAAGCTTCGCGTCGATGTCGTCGCTCATCGTGCCTTGATTCCAATCCATACGGCCGCGGCGATCAGGGCTGCGAACACGACGGTCCACATGAACAAACCTTCGACGACCGGACCGAGCCGGCCCAGGGACATGCCTCCGGGGCTGGACGCTTCCTGGAGCGAGTCGATGTAAGCGAGGATCTGCTGCTTCTCCTCGACCGGAAGGGTTTCGTCAGAGAAGACGGGCATGTTCTGCGGGCCCGATAACATGGCCTCGTAGATCTCCTGCGGGGTTGCATCCATCAGGCTCGGTGCGTACTTACCCTGGGTCAGGGCACCACCACCACCAGCTGCCTGGTGGCATTGGGCGCAGTTGATGCGGAACAGGACGCCACCTTCGGCCACGTCGGCGTCGGCGAAGTCAAGTTGCTCAGCACTGGGGATCGCGGGGCCGGGAGCCAGAGACGCCACCCACGCGGACATAGCAGCGATCTGCTCGTCGGTGTAACTGACTTCCTTGCTCGGCGCCTGCGCACCCGGTGCAGCCATCGGCATGCGGCCGGTGGCGACCTGGAAGTGAACCGATGCGGCGCCTACGCCGATCAGTGAAGGACCGTTGGCCGACCCCTGAGCGTCAACTCCATGGCAGGAAGAGCAACCTTCGAGGAACAGGCGTTTGCCTTCCTCGACCTGCGTCTGCGAACCCATCGCAGCCTCCGCAGGAGCTGTGGTGCTGACCGCGGCGTAACCACCCCCGACGACAAGCAGCGCGAATCCGAGTAGTGCCGCGACTACCCAGGGTTTCCGCCGACGACTTGACAGGAACTTCACGGGTGCTGACCTCTCCTTTTCGATGGATCGATTCGGTTACTGCAGGACGTAGATCATGAAGAACAGGGCAATCCACACCACATCGACGAAGTGCCAGTAGTAGGACGTGACGATGGCGCGCGTGGCTTGATCGTGGGTGAAGCGTTTCGCCACGTAGGTCGTGGCGAGAACGAAGAGGAACGCGATCAGGCCGCCGGTCACGTGCAAACCATGGAAGCCGGTGGTGAGGTAGAACGCGGATCCGTAGGCACTCGAGGACAGGGTCAGGCCCTCGTGCACCAACTCGGCGTATTCCCACACCTGCCCGCCGATAAAGACCGAGCCCATCAAGAACGTGATGATGAACCAGCGCCGCAGGCCCTTGACGTCGCCGCGCTCGGCGGCAAACACGCCCAGCTGGCAGGTGACGCTGGACAGGACCAGGATCGTGGTGTTGATGCTGGCGAACGGAACGTTGAGCAGTTCCGTCTCCGCGGCCCACAACTCGGGGTTGACCGCGCGGAGCGTGAAATACATGGCGAACAGGGCCGCGAAGAACATGAGCTCGCTCGAGAGCCACACGATCGTTCCGATCGAAACCAGGTTCGGCCGGTTGGCCGGAGCATGGCTGTATGCCGTGGGAATCGAGGTTGTGTTGGCCACAGGGGAATTCTGTCATGGCCCCCTGGATTGAGCCTGGCCGGTAGGCATGATTTTCGAGCGATGTTCGCCACATTTGCCCCCGGTCTAGACTGAGGTCGTGGCAATGGAGATTCCCTCGAGTGTGACCGATGGCGGCCACGGCTCCAGCGAAGCCTCACCGCCCCCGTCCCACGACCCGCAGGCCGGGGTCGAACCCTTGAAAGTTCTGGTCTACAGCGATGACCGGGGAGTCCGACAGCAGGTGCTGTCCAGCCTTGGGCGTCGGCCTGATCAGGGCCTACCGCCGGTCTCCTACGTCGAATGTGCCACCGAGCCAATGGTGTTCGCCCAGGTGGACGCGCAGCGATTCGACCTCGTGATTCTGGACGGCGAGGCCTCTCCCGCTGGCGGTATGGGGATCGCGCGACAACTCAAGGACGAGATCTACCAATGCCCGCCGATCCTGGTGCTGATCGGGCGGCCCCAGGACGGGTGGCTGGCCACCTGGTCCAGGGCAGATGCGGTGGTGTCCCATCCGCTGGACCCTCGAACACTCGCCAAGGCGGCAGCCGAATTGCTCAAGCGACGAATCGCCCTGCCCTCCTAGGGATCCGGTCGCGACCGCTAAGCCTTCAGTGAAGATGACCGATTCTGCGTGGACGTGGCCGACCGTGCTTGCCGCGGCGATGTCCGAGACGTCCGTGCCCCCTGACGGTGTGGCGTGGGCGATGGATCGCATCCTCGACGATCAAGCGACCTCGGCTCAGATCGCGGCCTTTGTTACGGCGCTGCGCGTGCGCGGTGAATCACCCGAGCACGTGCGCGCCCTGGTCGACTCGATGATGGAGAGGGCGGTGCTCATCGACCCCGAGCAGCGTCCGAGCGTGGTCGTCGATGTTGTCGGCACCGGCGGTGACGGGTCGAATTCGGTGAATATCTCGACGATGACTGCGCTGGTGGTGGCAGCGGCGGGAGCGCCGGTCATTAAGCACGGCAACCGGGCCGCGTCCAGCGCGACCGGATCTGCTGATGCGCTCGAGGCTCTCGGGGTGCGCATCGAATTGAGTGGGGCTGCGGTTGCCGCCTGCACTCGGGAGGTCGGTATCGGGTTCTGTTTCGCTCCCGCTTTTCACCCGGCCTTGAGATTCGCGGGCCCTACTCGCAGAGAACTCGGAGTGCCCACGGTGTTCAACGTCGCCGGACCGCTGGCCAATCCGGCGCGCCCCGAAGCAATGCTCGTGGGGTGCGCGAGAGCCGAATCGGCTCCGGTGATGGCGCAGGTCCTGGCCGATCGAGGCGTATCGGTGATCGTCGTTCGAGGCGATGACGGTCTCGATGAAATCTCCACAACGACAACGACGCGGGCGTGGGATGCTACGGGTGCCGAACTGCAGGAGGTTGTCCTCGACCCACGCGAGTGGGGTATTGGGCGGGTTGATGCTTCACTCTTGGTGGGTGGGTCGGCGGAGAGGAACGTGGAACTTCTCGAGGCCAGCTTGCGCCCGGGTGAGGCGAGCGGCGGCGCGGAAGACGCTCCTCGGGTGGCGGCGATCCGCGACGCGGTTGCGGTGAACGCTGCGGCTGCTCTGGTTGCGTTCGACGCCGCAGTGAATCACGGCGCCGACACCGAGTCGCTGAGCGAGCGCATCGGATCAGCGATATCGCGGGCTCGCGCGGTTCTGGAATCCGGAGATGCGTGGGCGTTGGTCTCTCGATGGGCCGATGCCAGCAATCGCGTGGCCGACGCGGAAGATAACTAGCTTGCGTCCGAGAGACGCAGCCGACTCACGGTCGTGACTCCCGGTGCGGGACCGACGGGGCGTCCTTGTTGACCCGAGGTGCGCGAGGACGTCGAACGGTCCGCGCGTGCTTCATCAGTGGAGAACATGCGTGATCCGGCATAGGACGGCCAGGCCATGGGTGTCTCGATGTTGATCAATCGCACGTCGGGAGATTCCAGCCATCGAGCGAGCAGCGACATTTCCTCGACGGTCGTCGACGTTGATCCCACCGCTCGGTCTTCCGCGGTCGTGACGGCGGCTCGGGCGCACGCACGCGCATCGTCCGAGCTGGACGCATGAGTTGCGGCCACGAGTCGGCCCCGATCGATAACGTGAATATCCCAACCTGCTTGGCCATCGGGCGCTGCGGCCACGACCCTTCCGGCGTCGCGCAGAGCACTCAGTCGGTGGAAGCGTTCGCTGACACCGACCACCACCGACATCTGATCGCGAAGATTGGCTGCCTCTTCGAATTGTTCTGCGTGCGCGTACGACGTCATGCGGGTATGCCCAGCCTCGATGAGTTCGGCCAGATCCCCGGCCAAGATGCGCTGCACCCGCCGAACGGAATCGGCGTAGGTGTCCCGGTCCCCGTCGCGGGTGCACGGGGCCGCACACGACCCGAGGTGACCGCGCAAACATTGGGGTGATGTGGCAGCGGGAGTGCGGGCAAGTCGCGGCGTACACGTGCGCAGCCCCGTTTCGCTCGACAGGAATTCGGCTGCGGCACGAGCGACGCCCCGCGACGTGAACGGGCCCCAACCGGAGTCGGGGAAAGCTTCCGCCGTTGCCCGAACGGAGACCAACCGCGGTGCCGGCTCGTCGCTGAGCTGCAACCACCAAGTGGTCGAGGCCCGACGCGACTTGCGGTTATACCGCGGTTGGTGCACGCAAATCGCGCGCAGTTCGCGGATCCGGGCTTCCAGCGCCGTCGAACACGGGACTACCTCCACCTGCTTTGCGATGCCGATCATCTCCGTCATGCGGGCGCGTTGTTCGGCAGCGGAGAAGTAGCTGCGAACACGAGAACGCACGTTGCGGGACGTTCCGATGTATAGCGGTGCGCCTTGAGCGTCGACGAACGTATACACGCCCGGCCCAGTGGGAAGATCGTCCGCGAGATGGCGTTTCGCGCGCTGCTCGGTCGATACCCGCGAGACGAATGCCCGCAGGTCCGACCAGGTGACCACACCGAAAGACCCGACGCGTTCGAACAAGCGGTGCAGCACGTGCGTGGTGGCGCGGGCATCGGCGAGTGCCCGATGAACGGGTGTGACGGGCGAGTCGAAGTACTGGGCGAGCGTGGCCAATTTGCAGTTGCGCACTTCGCCCGGGTGCAGCGCCACACGCGCGAGCCGAGCGGTATCCAACGACCGTCCCGGAAACCACGACAGATTGTGGCGTGCGCATGCGGCTTTGAGGAACCCGAGATCGTAGGGAGCGTTGTGGGCAACGAGGATCGCGTCACCGGCGAACTCGCCGAAGGACGCCACAGCACCGGCCACCGATGGTGCATCGCGCAGCATGCCGGGCGTTATGCCCGTCATCGCCTGAATGTGGGCGGGGATGTTTCGGTCGGGGTCGACCAGGGTGGCGAACTCTCCCAGGGTTTGGCCGCCGCGGACTTTGACGGCTCCGATCTCTGTGATGCCGGCTTCGGTCGCTGGGCCGCCGGTTGTCTCGAGATCGACGATGACGAACGTCACCGACGCCAACGGCTCCTCAGCGGCCAACTCATCCAACGTCAGCTGGCCGGTAGTCATCATTCCCTCGGTGATCGACATCTCCACACACGTTAGGCCGCCGGTGTGACATCGCCCGGTAGATTCGCTGCCATGGCTGTTTCCCTACCGGACGAGTCCTCGCGTCTTCGCTGTGGGCACTGCGGCAATCTGACGCGCTTCGACGTCACGAGGACGGTCCGATCCCGCGAGTACTGGCACGCGTCTTTGTCGGGTGAGGTGGCCGTTGAAGAGCATGAGGTGCTGGCGGAGCAGGTCGAGGCGGTGACCTGCCGTTGGTGTTCGGCGAGCGATCACGTCGAGGTTGTGTCCCGGCCCGAGTTCGGTGGGCCGAGCCAGGAGACCCCCGGAGATGGCGGCGTTTGATCCTCGGCGACCAGAGCCGATCAGCAGGGCAGTGTCAGACCCCGCGTCTAGCGTGCCGGCATGGTCATTGATTGCGACTCCTGCCAGGTAGCGGGCCTAGCCTGCGACGATTGCGTGGTCACCGTTCTGCTGGGCACCCCGGATCCCCGTCTCAGCCCCGTGCCACTCGCGGGTGACCACGCCCGAGCCATTGGTGTTCTGGCCGATTCCGGCCTTGTGCCGCCGCTACGACTCGTCCCAGGGGAGCGCCAGGCCGGGTGAGATGTTTCTAGGACATATCTAGGACACCCGTCATGCGCGTCGTCACCATTCTGTTACCTTGAGGGAACCAAGGTCCTGCGGGGCCCGTCCCAAAGGGGACAGCCGCTTGCCGGAACCGATCCACTTCCCCGGCGGCGACTAAACGAGACGCTCACGAGGGGGCCACACGTGCGGATGAGGCGCAGTGCCCGTTCCACGGGTGTCCTGCTGGCCCTCGGTGGTCTGGTGATGTCGGGGGTACTGGTGACTCCGGCCCATGCTGCACCTGATCTTGAGCAGGTCCGCATGAAGGTGATGGACCTGGAGTCCAAAGCCGAGTCTGCGACCGAGCGGTTCAACGAATCTCGCAACGAACTCCAGGAAGTGCGTCGGCAGCTCGATGCCCTGAAGGCCAAGGTCAAGCGGGAGCGTCGTGAGATGCGCGAGATCTTGGGTGCGGTGGACGACCTCGCCCGGGCGGCGTACACCTCCGGGGGTCTGGACACCTCGCTGCAGGTGCTCCTGAGCGAGGACCCGAACGAATTCCTTGCCCAAGCGGCGGCCCTGGATGCAGTGCAGCGTGGCCAGGCGTCCGCCCTGCGCAAGACCGCCACCGCGCGTCTGCGGCTCGCCCAGTCGGAAGCCGCTGTCTTGGACAAGGAGGCACGGGCCAAGGACCTTCGCGATCGCATGAAGGAATCCAAGGGAGAGGCGAACGACCGCCTAGCCGAAGCCGAGCGCATCCTGGCGAACCTGGAGGAGAAGGAACGTCAGCGCCTCGCGCAATTGGCGCGTGAGGAGCGAGAAGCTGCCCGCGCCGCGGCAGCGGCAGCAGCGGCCCAACTCAACAATTCGGGCGGCAGTTCAGGCGGATCCTCGAGCGCCGGCGGTGGATTCACCGGCAGTGGTCGAGCAGCGAAGGCCGTGTCCTACGCGCTCTCGCAAGTCGGCGACCGCTACGTCGCTGCGGCTGCAGGACCCAACTCTTTCGACTGCTCCGGATTGACGATGACGGCGTGGCGGCAGGCCGGTGTCTCGCTGCCGCACTACAGCCGCTCGCAGTACTCGGTCACGCGTCGAGTGCCTCTGAGCCAAGCCCAGGCCGGAGACCTGGTGTTCTACTTCGGGCGCGGAACGCACCACGTGGGCATGTACATCGGCAACGGCAAGATGGTGCACGCCGCCAACCCGCGCACGGGCGTCGTCGTCTCGAACATCCTGGGACCGTGGTACTCGTCCCGGTTCAGCGGTATCGGGCGCGTCGTCGGCTAACGCTCGCGACGTACGCCGGCGAGGCGCATCAGGCGCCGGGTCGGCTCAGGCGTAGATCCCCTCGATCTGCGCCTCGTACTCCTTCTGGACCACGCCCCGCTTCAGTTTCATCGAGGGTGTCATCTGGCCCGCCTCTTCGGTCCACTCATCGGGGACGAGGACCCACTTCTTGATCGCTTCGGCGTTGGACACGGCGTTGTTGGCCTCATCGACAGCACCCTGAATCTCGGCGAGTACTTCTGCGTCTTCCATCAGGTCCGCCGGGGTCAGGCTCTCGTCCTTACCCGCCACCTTCAGCCACATGGGAAGCGCCTCGGGGTCGAGCGTCACGATGGCCGCCACGAAGGGCTTCTCATCACCGACCACAATGCACTGGCTCACCAGTGCATGGCTGCGCAGACGATCCTCTAGAACCGCCGGAGCGACGTTCTTGCCGCCGGCCGTCACGATGAGCTCCTTCTTGCGGCCGGTGATTCGAACAAAGCCACGATCATCGATCTCGCCGATGTCGCCGGAGTGGAACCAGCCGTCCGGCTCGAGCACCTCGGCCGTGGCGGTCGGGTTGTTCCAGTAGCCGACGAAGATCTGCCCTCCGGCCAACAGCAATTCGCCGTCCTCGGCCACTTTGACGCTGGCACCTGGGAATGGCTGGCCAACCGCTCCGACCTCGATCGAGCCCGGTCGCGAGATTGTGGTCGCTGCCGATGTCTCGGTCAGGCCGTAGCCCTCGAGCACTGTGATGCCGATACCGCGGAAGAAGTGACCGAGTCGAGCTCCCAGGGGGGCACCACCGGAGACAGCCCACTCCACCTGGCCACCCATCGCTGCCCGCAACTTCTTGTAGACGAGCTTGTCGAACAGCCCGTGCTTGAGCTTGAGTCCGAAACCGGCGCCACCTTCGTCGAGCGCCTCGCTGTACTCGATCGCGGTGTGTGCGGCCTTATCGAAGATGTTGCCCTTGCCCTCCGCGGCGGCCTTCTGCTGCGCGGAGTTGTAAATCTTCTCGAACACGCGGGGGACGGCCAGCACGAACGTCGGCTGAAAACTCTGCAGAAGCGGCAGCAACTGCTTGACGTCGGGCGCGTGACCGAGACGTGTTTGCGCGCGGACTGCCCCGAGCTGGATCAGTCGACCGAAGACGTGGGCGACCGGCAGGAAGAGCAGCGTTGAGGCTCCGGGACCCATGAACACGTTCTTGAGTCCAGCGATGACATTCTCCACCTCGAACATGAGGTTCTTGTGGGTCAGCATGCAGCCCTTCGGGCGCCCTGTCGTCCCCGAGGTGTAGATGATGGTGGCCAGGGTGTCCGGTTGCACGGTGGCGCGGCGAGCTTCGAGTTCGTCGTCACTGACGCCCGCACCGGAAGCCTTGAGCGGCTCGAGGTCGTCGTTGTCGAACACCCACACCCGCGTCACATCGGGCAGGTCGGGAGCGACCTGATCGAAGACGGCCTTGTTCTTGCCGCTCTCGGCGAACAGCGCCACTGCCCCGGAGTCGGTCAGGTTCCAGGCGACCTGCTCGGCCGAGGATGTTTCGTAGACGGGTACCGAGATTCCGCCGGCGTACCAGATGGCGTAGTCGACGAGGGTCCACTCGTACCGCGTACGCGACATCACGCCGACGCGTTCCCCGGCCTCCACCCCGCTGGCCACGATGCCCTTGGCGATGGCCTTCACTTCATCGAGGAACTGTGCGGCCGTGACGCCCACCCACGCGTCGCCGCGTTGCAGGGAGAAAACCACCTTGGAGGGGTTTGTCTCCGCGTTGTGCACGATGTGGTCGGTGAGATTGCCCGCTGTGGGGGCAGGAACCATGGCTGGGACGCTGAACTCCTTGAGCACGTGCCGTCTCCCTCGCTCTGGCCGCCGCGGCGGCGAAAATGATGTGATTTACGTTACGCGATGACAGCCGCCCGGGCGACCAAAATCCCAGAACTCGTGGTGGGGCG
>WLWG01001489.1_pt1 | contig 20967 bp, 8 predicted proteins | sample 6712871 | NCBI WGS metagenome assembly WLWG01 (sample SAMN12718693, study PRJNA515312) | sponge metagenome | isolation source: marine sponge | host: Mycale hentscheli | place: New Zealand: South Island, Marlborough, Capsize Point | collected 2003-05-01
GCTACAATTACACAGCTAGTCAACTAATTACTACATCTTACATTATCTTAATGTTAAATAAAAAGGGGACCTCGTTTTGAGATCCCCTTTTTTGGTTACAGGAACGTTGGGTATGGTGCCCATTTTTAGTGTTCCTTACATTGCAAAAGGATTTTTATCTTTTTTATCAGACTTTACAGCAAAAGGATTTTTATCTTTTTTGCTTGATTTTGTAGAAAAAGGATTTTTATCTTTCTTTTCTTCTTTTTTACTAGACCCACTATTCAATTGCCATTCTGGCCACCCTAGTATCATAGCTACTGATTTCCAAGTTTCTTGGTCGTCGTCTAAAGCTCCTTTAATATTATTAACTTTTGTAAATAATCTATCAATTGGTAAGTTAGTTGTAGCTGTTATTACTTTAGCAATTGATTCATATGCTGGGTTATCTAAGCTAAAACCTTTTTCAAACACTTCTGCTCTACGTTTTTTACTGTCAAACGGATAAGCAGCACTTCTAATCTTAGATAGCTTACTTTTTATTGCAGGTGAAAATTCTAATAACTTCATCCAAGCGTCTCCATATTCTGGTCTATCTCTTTTACTTCTATCGTATATATCTATGCCTAAATTTTTAAGTACTTGTACTGTAACACCAGCAAAACCTAAACCTCTAAGCCAAGAATCCATCATACCGTTAGCTGTTCTATATATTTTCTTTTCATCTTCATCACCTAGTTCGTCGTCATCTCCGAATCCCATAGCAAATAATCCTGATTGCAAAGCATTAAATATCATGTTTTGTAAAAAGCCGTAATATATTATTTTACTAACATTAGTTTTATTATCACCTCTTCCATTAGCAATATCTTGAGCTGCTTTCTTTTGTATTCTAGCGTACTGCATTGGAGTATTAACAAACTGCAATACAACTCTACCTAGATCAGTTGACTGCTGTTGAGATATTTTAGCTGGATCAGAAGACTGTTGAGATATTTCAGATGTTTTTGTAAACTCTTCCATAGCTTGTTTCTTAGCTTCAGCTTCAGTTTTACCTTCATTTTTAATAAGATCATTAATCCTATTTCTGTAGAAAGTTGCGCCACCTGTAGCTATAGCAAAGCTATCAGCAAACTTAGTTGGTATATAACCTTTTTCTATTATATAACTTATAACTGCTCTAGCTTTATTTTTAGATGTTTTAGCAGCATCTGCTATTTCTGATTCGTTAATATTTAGTTTTAAACCATTACGTCTATCTACTAAGTAGTCAGAGTTCATTAATGTTTTAAAGTCTTTCCAGTATTGAGGTTGATTAGCAAAAGCTTTACCCGCTTTAAGCGGATTATTAAAACTCCAGTTAATAAAGTTAGCAGCTGATATAGTTTGTAGTAAAGCTGATCTCATGTTAAAAAACATAATAGCACCAGTAGAATTATTTATATAATCTAAAACTCTATTACTAAGTCTATTACCACCTTCAATTCTATTTCTACCTGCTTTCATTCTAGACAAGCTATTACGTAAAGCCTCAACGTACTTAGGTCCAAATATAGATTCAAGCTTATTCATATTATCTTTAGAAAATATAACATCAACGTTGGCTTGCCAAGTTTCTAAGTATTTAGTTCTTTTAGTAGTGTTTAATATCTCTATTAAATCGGTAGTTATAGTACCAGAAGTCCAATTTTTACCTGGCTTAGAGTAACCGTCACCTTTAGTTATAGATAATATTTGATCGGCAAATACTTTTAGTTTAGGATCATTTTCTACTATATCATTTAATTCTTTAAAATCAGCTTTAGATATACCAGGTATTTCTTGACCAGTCTTAGCCCATAAATAAACTCTTACAGCCTGCTCATTAGTAAAACCTGATTTAGTAGCTTTTTGTAAGTCTTTAGGTACATCTAATTCTTTTTTTAAAGCTTTAAAATCAGACATCAAATTAACTCTATCTGTAGCTAAATTTTCCATAGCTTGCGCGTAAGGTTTAAATAAAGCTTTATCATAAAACTGTAAATGCTTTTCACCTTGTTTACCTTTACCTAAAGTAGCGTATAATAATCCTAAAAAATCTTCTGCTGATGGTGGTATAAAAAACTTACCTCTACCTTTTCTAGCTCCAGTTAATTGAGCTTTAACATCTGAGTATATTTTAAACCTATCAACTCCTTTTGATTCTTCAAGTATAATGTTAAAATCTTCGCTCATGTTGCCGCTAAACTTAATCTTAGCTTGTTGAGTTTTAGACTTAACATCTAATACTTCCAACGCGTCTTTTACAGCTCTAACATTAGCAGTGTGATCATCAGCAAAGTAAAAGTCATTATAACCTTCTGCAGCTTTATCAACTATCCAGTTTGATTTAGCAAATGGCGAACTGTTACCTAAGCCAGATATATTTTTAAGTGGAATTTCTAACCCTATAGAATCTAAAAATTCTTTAATTGCAGGTGATGCTTCTTGAGCTCTAGCAGTTAAAACAAATACATCATCTGTACCTCTTGCTTCTTGTATTTTCTGAGCAACGCTAAACAATGGTCCTTTCTTACCATCCATTACTTTGTTAAACTCTGAAAAATCCCATACAGCTCCTTCAGCTAACATAGCATCTCCTTTTTTAGCAAACTCTTCAGCAGTTAATTTACCAGTAGCTCCGTCAGGCATAGTGTATAGTATGTTACTTTTAGTTCTAGCTAATGTATCATCAAAATCAAATACTCTAATTTTTTTAACTGGAGCATTAGGATTACGAGCATTACGTAAAGCTTCATCTAAACTAGCAGCTTTATTAAGAACATCCTCAGAACTCATGTTTTCTGAGTTTTTCATGTCCATTACTTTAGCGTTGTCAACTAATGGTACGTTTACTTTTTGATTAGTTTTATTTTTAGATTGTGATATTTCTAAACTTTCTTTCCATATATTAGTTTCAGTGGTTCCTATTGTTTTATTTTCTACTAAATCAAATAGTTCATGTACTTCACCTCCAATTGTAAATTCATTATACCATCTAGTTGTAGGAAAATCACCTATCTTATAATTAAAAGGCATTCTAGATTTAAAAAATCTACCAAAATTATCATTAAAATCTACATCAATAACTCCAACTGTATAACTTTCTTGAAGCTTTTTAAGATCTATATCGGACTTAGGATTAAGAACAGCGTCAGCAATTGCTAAATTAACTATAACAGCTGGTATTCCGTGCTCGTACTCAAAAGCTTTTTTACCTTTAGAAGTTTTTAACGTTTTGTACTTAGAGTTTACTGGTAAATACCTAAGAGTAGCAGCAGCTCGTATAGGTCCAGTCATATTAGCTCCCATGCCCGCCGCTAGCATTGCGACATTTTCATTTGTGGCTAAACCTTTATCTGTTAAAACTTTAGCTGCTTTATATTGATTAACAACAAAATTAAAAGCTCTATCTGAATCAAACTTTCTTCTTTTTAATTCTTTTTTAGAAACATTATTGTCAACCATTTCCTGAGTAACTGCTTGATTTTCCATCGTAGGAGAATCAACAAATTTTGACGGACCTTTCTCATATATAAATTCAACTTGATTAATAACATTTCCATCCGCGTCTTTTTTAGAAGTATTTTTTATATTTACTATAGGGTTAGAAGGATCAGAAAATGTAGGAGCCATAAACTCTTCAATCCAAACTTTTTTATGATCTGCTTTATAAATGATATTACCGTCAGCATCTTTTTTAGTAGGCTTAGAGTCGTAAAATGTCATCGCTCTACTAGGTTTAGCAGTACCATCATACATCATTGCTTTGTAGTGAAAGTACTCTGCAGCTAAATTTAAAGGGTTTTTATATATTAAATTACCGTCTTTGTCTTTTAATTTTAAAGCAGCTTTAGCATTTAAAATATGAAACTTTTTTTGTTCTTTAATTTTAGTTCTAAAAGATTCTGTTAAATTTTTTATCCCAAAAAACTTACCATACTTGTTAATTACTCTATCTTCTGTTAAAGACTTTATATAGTTTTGTAAATTTATTTTTACATCTTTATACTTTTGTATTTGTTTAGCATATGGTAATAAATATTTTACGAGCTGATTGATTACAAGACCTTTACCAGTAATTTTTTCTGGATAAGTCATATCTACAACTTCTTCAACTTGGTTTTTTAGTTCTTTTTGATCTGTAGAGAAACCAGTGTTACTTTGAACGTCTAACAAGGTGTTTGTTAATTCAGGTAGTTTAGCTTTAATCTCTTGCTCTGCAGCTGTACCACTAAATTTCATGTCAATACCTGAGTCTATAGCTTGAGCAATAGAGTTTTTAAGCATGTCCGTAGGTATAGTTTCTAGTGAAGGGTTTTTGATTAGAAAAGATTCTACAACATCAGGATTAGCTAAAGTTTCCATAGTAGCGTCTTCACCTAGTTTACCTGCCATGTTTCTAGCTAAAGCATCTTTTCTTCCTCTTACTTTCATAAACTCTACAAAATCTACATCACTAGGGTTAAGTCTTTTATATACAGTCGGACCAGATGTAGGGTTTACATACATCAAATCTGGGCTACCTTCATATTGCTTTATTTCACTTGGGCTTAAATTTTCTTTAATAGGTCTAACAAGTATTTTATCTTTAGCCATTTTTTGCATCTGAACTAAATCTGCAATAGGTAAGCCAGATATTATAGCAGCTTTATTAGATTTTAAATAAGCATCGTATTTTTTACCCGTGCCCATTGTATTTTTAATCTCTTTAAACAAGGAAGTATCAAAAGACTTCTTCAACGTTTGTCTAAAGTCTTTAAATATTTTATTTAAATTACCTCTTGCTGTATTGTTATTAGGGTTAGCATCTAGTTCTTGTTTAACCTCTTTTAAAGTAATATTAGTCTTAGGAACAGTTAAATTAGTTTTAAGAGTACTTAATATTACTTTAGCTTTCTTAAGTATAGAATTGTATAACTCTCCACCAGATTCAATTTTAAGTTTGTTTCTAAAGTTTAATTCTTCTTTTTGAGTTTTTACAACAGATTTATCTTCAATATCAAATTCTCTACCACCTTCTTGTTTCTCACCAATTCTTTTTATTTTAGTACCTTTAGGAGCTGCTCCTTTTTCTAAAGTTTTTCTACCACTACCAACCTTTCTACTTAAATATCCTCCGATATAACCAGCTAAGTCGTTGTTTTCTTCAGGATTAAACGCTTTGATATGGCGGATAATTGGTCCTTTTGCAGCAGACATTACTTCTACATCTCCTTTAGCTATAGCTTTTATTTCTATTTCATAAGGTGCTATTATTTTGTCTAATATTTTTCTTCCTTCATCAGTCTCTAAAAACTCTTCCCACTCCTCCTGGTTTTTGTCCCATGCATGTAAATCATATATTTCTTTTATATCTTCTTCTCTTAAATCTCTTCTAGTTTTTTTCTGTTTTTCATCTTCTGCTATTCCAGATCCTTTTAATTCTTCTTTAGATGTATCTGTCTCAGCTTTTTGTTTCCCTTCAAATACTTTAGATTCTTTTATTTGCTGAACTTGTTCCGTTGTCAGTTGACCGCTAGCTATTGCTTTACCTAATCCTATTAATGATGCCATAGCATCACCAGATCCTTTAAAATCAAATTGAAACTCGCCATCAGTTCCTTTTAGTAAACCTTCGTTCATATTGGACCCAAATAATGTAGCAAACTTAGAAGACAGTGGAACATTATCATTACCAACTTCTTCTAAAAAGTTCATTACAAGCTCATCTGCCATGTCTAGAACTTGAACGTCTCTCTTACTGATTCTAGTTAAAACGTCTCGACCTTCTTTAGTTTGATTTAAATAATCCACTATAGTATTAGCTAATGGTACAAAGTCTTGAGAATTTCTACTAATTAATTCTTCAAAAATACTATGACCAACTTCATGAAGACCAACTTGCCTTTTATCATTTTTAATAGCATTTTCCTTAAACACCATAGATATAGCTTCGTTAATTGTTGTTTCTCCCGCTTTAAGAGCTGGAATATTAACTCCATTGTTTCCGTTTGCTAACTGTTGTTTTAAATTTTTAAATTGTTTTTTAACATTGGAAATATCTTCAGACGATGCACCTTGCTGCTCTAGTAAGTTTAATCTTTGATCTAAAACTTCATCAATCATTTGATTAGCTTCTTTATTGGTGTTAGCCATCATAAGATTTATATTTAAACCTTTTTGATTATTAACAACTTCTTGAAGCTTGAAGTTTGCATCAATTTCTTCACCTACATATAAGTCATAAGCCTCTGCTTGTATAGCGACTTCTTGTAAATCATCTACCTTGTTTTTGTTTGCACTTAAATTTAACTTTGCTTGGTTAATAATGTTTTCATATCTTTGACTATCTTTATTTTTTAATAGTTTAAAGTCATTGCCAAACGCCCCAGAGTTTTTCCACGTATTACTACTATATTCTAAGTTGTCAAATCTTATTTTCTCGTATTGTAATAATTTTTGTTGCTGTGATTTAGAAATTTTATTATTAGATAATATATTTTTTACATTATCTCTTATTAACTCTTGTTGAGAGTAATTATCAGTCAAGCTATTCATAGCTTGGTTGCTTAAAGTTCCACTTATTTGATTAAACTTCGTGTTTAGTAAAACTTTTTGTTTATCTTTTAAATCTTTAACAGTTTGATCTAGTGTTTCCACTGATATACCATCCCGCATAAAACTAACTCTTTGTCTTTCTAATGAATTTATGTTTCTACTAAGATCTCTAAACTCTTTCATTGAATCATAATCAGTGAAAGATTGTGCAGCAGCTCCTGCTAAAAACGGTGATGCTGACATGCTAAAACCAAATGCTCCTCCAACAAATGCAGCATGATCTACACCTTCCATAGCTGGTCTTCCATCAATTAAGTTTTGAGTAATCTGAGTCATACCTTCACCAATAGTTTCTGATAAAGTTTCTTGAGGCAGCATTTTTAACTCTTGTTTAAAGTATTGCTTCATTGAATCTTTGTAATCTAAAACGCTTCTTTCACCCATTCTAGAGATAAGATTAGAACCTCTTTTTAATATAGGTACAGTAGTTAATCTTTCAAAAATAGCTTCAGAAGCACCATAACCTATAGCTGCGATACCTTGCATCCACTCAGATCTATATACACCAGTTTTTCTTTCTTCTATATCATCCTGCATCCAGTGATCACCAGCAGAATAAGCACCTATTAATAAAGGACCTGCTGTGCCACCTGTGGTCATCATGCTAGCTAATATAGGTATTTGCCTAGATACTTCTTGTGCCATAAATGTACCAAAGCTACCAGCAAAAGCTGATCTACCACCCCATTGGTTTTGATGAAAATCAACATCTTTAGCATACTGACTCATAGCAGCATTTTTAGATTCTGTGTAATCTCTACCTAAGTCAGCTAGTGTAGCATCATACTCTTTCCAGAAGTTAGATAGAAAAGGATCATCACTTATTTCATCTGTTTCTGGCTCATATATTAATGACATAGGACTAGCAACAGCTTTAATAGCTTTACCAGCTAAGTAAGTAACACCTACTCCAATGTCTGCAAATCCATAACCTACTAAAGCTATAGATTTTCTCCATGTATTATAATCTCTTCTAAGTAAATCCCAAGAAATATCAATGTCACCAGTTTCGTCTTGAAGTTCCCATTGCTTTTGTCTTCTTTTTAAAAGCTCATTAACTCTGTCTTGTTTACCGTTAGCCGCTTTTTCATATTGATTAAACAACTCTTTAGAAACAACTTTACCGTTTTTAAACTTAACCATTTCACCTGTAGATGAAGGAAAGTCTTTAGTGGTGCTATTGTATATATCTTCAAAATAATCTATTAGTAAATTATCTTCAGTATTAGGATTATCTAGATTGTATAACTCTAGTTTGTTTAATTCTTGTAATTTTACAGATTCAGTTAAGTTAGCATCTTTTTCTATTATTTGAGAACCTATAATATCACTTTTTAAGAAAGTTGGGTTTTCAGATAGATAAGCATCCCAATTAGACTCTATAGCTTGGCTACGTTGTTGCTCATACAATGTTCTTGCAACTTGATTTTTAATATCTTCTTCAGTTGCTGGCTTTAAATTCTCTAAAGCTCGAGACTTATTTAGCTTTAATGTTGTATTGTTCCAAATTTCAGTTCCAGGTCCAGCGTATCTATTACCAAACTGCATTTGAGCGTCTTCAGTTCCTGGTCTAAACTCCCAGTTCTTAGGCACTCCACCTGTTAAAGCAGAATTTATAAAAGTATTCTCGTCTATTACCTTGTCCCATTGAGCAGTATTTAAATCGTATAAATTACCAGCGGGTACAAATGTCCCGTAATCTCCTTGATTAGCTCCTTTTCTTCCATATCCTTTACCAGTGTCTTCTAAGTATTTTTTTATTCCTTCTGTTACTGGATCTCTACTTATTCTGTCTACTTTTTCAATACTATACTGTGATATGTTTTCTATTATATCCGGCACTGCTTTAAAGTATCGACCTGGATACTCTTGTTCAATGCTTTGAATCATCATTTCTCTAGGTGTAGCAAACAAAGTAGGATTATAGTTAAATTCTGAAACATTACCTATTTCAGTTTGTACTTCACTAAAATTACCCCAAGGTGTTAGCAACATATTTTGTCTATCATTTAACGCTACACCACCATCACCAGGAGTCTCAGCATTAAAAGGAGTGTTTACTATTTTAGTTGTTTCTTCAGCTTGTTGACTCAAATTACTTATAGTAGAAGCAACATTAATACCTCCTTTGTTAATAAAATCAAATAGCTCTCTTTTAGAATTATTGATATTCTTATTAGACATGTTTATAGATACAGTTTCTCCTGTCTTATCATTTGTTACAATAAGATTTTCATTTGCTTTTCCAGCTGCTCCCATTGATAAAGCTATAGTTTTATCACTAAAGCTATAACCAGGATATTGATTTTCTAAAAACGGCAAAAACTCTTCTCTTCTTCTTGCGTTGTTTAATTTGAAAAAGTAATCACCGCTTTCTAAATCTTTTTCTTTTGAGCTAGCCTGCCTATAAGCCCAGTCATGTACACCAACTTGTTTATCTACTATGTCTCCCTTTTTGTTTTTATCTCTATATCTTATTATAGGATTTGCTAAACCTAATCTTGACTCGTCTTCAGCCTTTATTCTACTGCTAGTTTCAATAGATGCTAATCTTTGCTTTTCTAATTCTCTAACCTTAGCTTCGTATTGATCGTTGTCTATTTCTTTTTTCTCAAGTTGATTTTTATAATTAGATTGTTCATTGGTATAAGCTAACTCAATATCTTGATTTCTTTTTTTATTAGACTTATTTATATCATCTTGCGAAGTAATTAAATTTGTTTGAGCAACCTCTTTACCTTCTTTATAACTCACATCAGTTATCATAGGAGCAACAACTTCTTGATCTGGGCTAGGTAACTCAAAGTTTTTAGCAAAAGCATTAAAATCAGCGTGACGCGAACCAAGCATATTATTACCTTTAAGTTTTTGATATAACTCTAAAGACTTAGCTGGGTCTGAAATTTCTTCTTCAAAATCTTCAATAGTAGATGTAGGAGAAAATAAATACTCTCCACTCAACGTAGAATTATTTTGTAAAAAATTAAATAACTCTGTATACTTTGGCGGATCTATAATAGTTTCAATTTCAGTCATATTTTAATTTAATTGATTTGGTTTTTTGCCAATTAATGCCATATCTTCAGGATTTGTAAATACACCTTGTTCATAGTTATTTACACCTAAAAGATTAAACATGGTTTGTCTTCCTTGAGCGTCAAGTTTTTGTCCATCAAAACCAAAAAATTCTGGTTTTGTTACTATACTACGTTTCTGAGGGTTTTCTGGATCAAATTCATAAACAGCATCATCTTCAATATTACCTAAATTAGTAGTAGGATATAATTTTTTAATTTCATCACCAGTGCGAACTTTAAAACCCTTAGAAGTATCTATTCCAAATTCCTCAGGATTAGCTTTTATTGTTTCATATATACCTTGAAAACCATTATATGTTCCATTTACTGTAGGTAACGCAGGTAAGTATTTATTTTCATAAACAGTGTTTAACTCTTGAATACCTCCACTAGTAAACTTTTTAACCCCTTGCTCAGTTACTTTATATTTGTTTTCAATTTCAATTTCTTTAAGTATAGTTTCAGTAGGTTGTCCTTCAAAATTTTCTATTAAATTAGCTAAGCCAACAGTTGCATCTTTACGCATTTTCTTTTGAAGCTCTAAGTAATCATCTTCAGTAATTTTACCAGGTGTAGTGTCACCTTCAACTTCTATTTCTTTAATTTCTTTTTCAGTTAAAGTTGAATTTAGTTTAGATGCTCCTGCTTTAAAGTCTGGATTATTCAACGTTCCCCAAGAGATATCTTTCAACTTACTATCCTCTAATAAGTTTAATCCATTTAGCTGATCCCATTGTTTGCCAAAATTGTTCTTAGTTAATGACAATAAAAAATCTTCGTGGTTGCTTAGCATGTTATCTCTAGCATTAACTACACCAGATTCCGCAACAGTTGTTTGAGTGTTTGTTGCTCTGTCATATTTAGTTTTTTGAGTAGTTTTTGGTTGTAAGTCTTTAAATTCTTTAACCACGCTTTTTATATTATTTTTATAATAATCTCCATCTATTAACTCTTCTTTAGAAATAGCTTGACCTCTTATTGTGTTACCAGTTTGTGAAAAAGCTTGGTTGTCATTATATATGTTTCTTGTTATACTTTTTCCATTTGCGTCAAACACCGTGAATGTTGGCTTTCCAGAGCTAAAATCTATCTTAACATCTGAAGCTGTGCCAGAAGTTAATAAGTTTTCAAATTCAATCAAATCAGGATCATTAGTTAAAACATCTCTACTTAATCTATTTAAGTTAGTTCCATTCTCAACAGCTTGTTGGTGCAGTTTATAAGCGTTTTTATTTTCTTCAGTGTTAACACTCCATTTAGCTAAAGCATCTAAATTAACTACCCCTTGAGATTTTAAATTTAAATAGTTGTCTCTATCTTCTTGAGTAGCTCCAGGTTTAGAAGCTAGATACTTAGCCTTTCCTATTTCCATAGCCTGCTCTCTAATTGCATTAGTTAACCCAGTCTGAACCATTACATCTGTAGACTTAGTTTGTTCACCATACTTATCTATTAAAGCTTCAGCAGTTTGATTACCAATTAATATAGCTTTTTCGCTTTGCTCTCGTCTAGCCAACTGTTGCTTAGCTACACCTTGCATGCTTTTAGTTAGTATGTCTACTGCTCCAACAGCAGCTTCACCTATATTACCACCTTTTAAATTTACTTGTCTTTGACTCATGTTATTTAATATTATAATTTTTGACCAAAACCACCTTCTTTGGTTAATGCTCCACCAGCTGCTAAGCCAGATGTTAATCCAGAAGCAGTGCCAGCAATACCAGCCATAAGAGCTGCGTTACCAGCATCTTGTATTTGTAGTTGTCTAGATCTTAAAAAATCAGATTCTCCATAAGCTCTGTCAAGCTCAGCTTGTGTTCTAGCCTCTTGTCTACTAAAAGCTGCACCTTCCTCAGCTATAGCTGCTTGTTCTATACTCATCAATTGTTGATTAACAGCTGCTTTACCTTGAGCTGCTAACTTCTGGTTATTAACTTCTTGCTGTTCTATAGTAGCAGATATACCTTGCTTTGATTTAGCAGCAGCTTGAGCTAAAGCGGTTGCGCCACCCGCGCCTAACCCACTAACTCTAATAGTGTCTAATGTATTAGCTAACGCTTGATCAGTTTGCTCTGCTTGCATTTCAGCTGCTTGTGTAGCTACAGCTAAATTAGCATAAGGATTTGAAACCATAGATTTCATATCTCTTATTTTACCTGAACTATCAAGAACTTCTTGCCTACCACCAATTATATCGTCTATTCTACCTTGCGCATTTTGCAGATCACCTTCCATATCTCTTGCTGTTTTTTGAGATATCACGTTTTGTATAGCACCCATTACTAATGGTGCTGCCACTGAAGCTATTACTCCTATCATATTTGTATTTTTATTTTATTAATAAGTTAAGACGATTGTACAAAAGTAGTTCCAACTGACCATAGTTCTTTTGGACCATTAGGATTAGTTGTTTCGTCAGTAGATAGTGTTACATCTAGTAAATATCCTTTTAATCCAGTTACATTACTTCCAGGAACAACTTGACCGTTTTGGAATAACGATGCGTTTCTTATAGATGCTGTGTATAAATTTTCTTTTCTATTAAAACCTACTCTTTGAGGATAACCACTATTAGGATCAACATATAAACCTTCATCGTAGCTATATACTATACCACTTAAATCAGAGTTTATAGTATTAGGAGCTTTATCTACTCTAGTTACATCACTTTGCATAGACGCAACTTTCCAACCATTATCACCTTCGTAGTTTATTGTTTGAAATACTTTCCTAGTAGAAGGATTAGAATTTACTAAAAACCTAATACTAGAGCCTGAGTATGTGTTGTAAAAAATTCCATAATTACCACTTAAAGTATCTTGATAATGTAGGTACAATTCATTGTTTGTTGTGGTATAAGTCCTACCTTTTAAACTAAATACAAAAGAAGGCTTAAAAGTAAAGAAACTTACCCAACCTCTAACATTCTCATCATATGATAGCGTGTAGTAGTCAGAATTTGGATTCACATAAGTAGGAGTTGACTGTAACGATGTAGTATAATACCTATTATAACTATCCCATCCTCCAACTATCCTACTTTTATAAGTTAAACTAAAAAATCCAGAGGCTTTTAAAGTTATAGGTTTACTAACTGTTACAGCATAAGTTATTGGAGTTCCTGCGTTTTGTATTATAGAAACTATGGTTGCTCCTGTATCTACTATATCTGTACCGTCTAATACTTGAACACCGCAACCTATAAAAGTGCTACTAGGATTTACTCCACTTACATTGAACTTTGGCGTAGTAACTGCAGGCACGGAACCGCTTAAAGTCCAAGGTTTAAAACTAGTCTTATTTAAGTTATCTATATCGTTCAACTTGTCTCTAAAGTAATCTTTCATACCATACTCTGATATTTCTGTTAAACCGTCTATTGACAGTCTCATCACAGTACCTCTATATGGATCTACAAAATATTTTCTATTACCAAAAAATGCAAATGATTCTGGATTTGTACCTATACCGTATCTTCCAGCATAAGGAACTATTTGACCAATAACTGTTCCAGGTGGCAAAGTTTGAGTACCACCTTCTGTTGTATATATTATATCTTTATCTATTAAACCTTGGCTAACTTTGTTTTCTTGAAGTATTATTAAATTGCCGTCACTAGCGTATAGCTTTTGTATACTACCATTATGAGGATCTAACGATTTAGTTATTTGCTCACCAATAGAAAATACATTTGTTTGGTTTATTTCTGTTCTAGAGTTATATACACCAGAATATATCAAAGATGATTCTCTAGTGTCTTGCTGTGGCTCTTCTTCATTTAAATAAGCTCTAACACCTTGAGAAACCATAGTATTGTTAAAACCACCTTTTATTCTAGCTTCTTCTATATACCAATTTTTATCTGTATTAGTTCCAGTAGTAGCTGCTTGTATAGGAAAAGTTGGATAACCGAACGGGTTCCATTCTAAACCAGGCCAAACAGGTTGAGAAACCTCACTATCCGCAATAGGTGTGGTTGTATCTTTCTCAACCTTCTTCATCATGAATGAGTTAAAGTATTTTACTTCTACTATGGTCGCCATATTATAATTACTTGTTTATTTGTTTATTTAACTAGTTTTCAGCCCTTACTGTTAAAGTTATATAAGCTCCACCAGAAGCTCCAGACGTACTTGCTTCAGCAGCAACACCGTTACCATTTCTATCCACCGCTCTTAGTTGCACTTCAAATTCTATAAACTCTACTAGTTGACTAGTAAAAACAGGAAAATAACTCCCCTGGCCTTGTATTTGATATCCTGTACCATCTAAACCAATAAACTCAACTTTTGTTTTTGAGCCTATATATTTATTATTTTGTAACGACAAACTTGGATTAAATAAATTAGTTACATTTTCGTCTTTTCTTAATTGATAAGAAGGGTCATAAGCAGCGTTAGGGTCATCTACATATCCAGGTGAAGGCTGATAAAAAGAGCCACCGGATGGGTTGGGTATTAGTGTTTCTGAATTTTTACCATCTCTAACATATGCATTAACTATTTCCCATGATATTTGTTGTTCTCTTAAAGATACATCTCCACTACCGTTAAAACATTCAAAATCTAAACCATCTGAAGGTCTACCAAATACACTATTGCCTGACTTAGGTACAGATACACTACCATCATCTTTAGTAGTACCTTGGTATACAGCTCTTTCATTATCTATACTTCCACTAAATTGTGATTGAATTATATTAGTTCCATTAGTTAATTCTAAATTAAAATTAAATGTGGTAAGAACATTGCTAGAACCTACAAAATATCCTTCACCAGGAGGTTTAGTTAACACTACACTGAAAGTGCCATTGTTGTTATCTGTTAAGTCAAATTCACTAGTTCTATCGCCTGAAGCGGAATCAAATACACTTACGATATTCGCTTTTACATTGCTACCGGTAATAGGCAGGTTATTATTAGCTAATAAAGTAAAAGAATTTGTACACGCTACAGGACCAGTTTGACCTTCATTTAATGAAAACACAATATTGGTAGTTTTAACCGGTATAGCAGCTGGAATGCCTTGTGATATAGCTAAATTTAAGTCTGATATAGAGCCACTAGAAGTAGTTTCATAGTATATGTCAAGCAAAGACTCAACTGGAGTTGTTTCTGCAACTGATAACTGAGTTTTAAAACCCTCTTGCTCGGATACACCTATTTGTTTAGACGTACTAAGCACACCTATTAATGGATTATTACCAGCATTGTACACAACTCCTGGAGGTCCAAATGTCCAAGTTGAATTAGTAGCTATAGGAGGTGTGACAACTTTATTTAAAACTACTGTAGACCCTGTTGGGTTATTTGCAAAATAAGATTTAACAAAATAACCTTCTGACGAGTTTATTCTTTCAGTAGTGCCTTCAAATACACTTAAGATAGCCGCTCCAGGGAGTATTTTATCATTAAATGAATCAAATTCAAAAGTATTATTTCCAGCAAGGACGTTACCATCTTGCTTTAAAGATAGTCTACCTACGTCTATACCTAAATCTGTTAGTTCAGATATTTGAGTTACTTTTTCTAAATCAGTTCCTGGGTAGTTTTGTATACTAGAAAAACTAGTTGTATTATTTACTCTTAATGATAAGTTTTCTGTTGAATTATAATTAGTTTGACTTGGTCCTACCCCAGTTAAATCTTTTGGTACTTTGTTTATATTGTCTGCAAATAAACTAATATTAGCTGTAGTTTTGCTAGTTAAACCATCTGTGTTTAAATTACCATTTACTATACCAGGTAAATAAACATTGTAATAATCTTGTTCTGTTTGTTTAACAACAATTTTATAGCTATACCAACCAGTTAGATTAGGTTGAGAACTTGGGTTGTAAACAAATGTAGCTTGAATTGTTGGTAATCCACCTGTTATAGTTATTACGTCTCCTTGCTTGTAACCAACACCCTCGTCGTTAATAGTAACAGATTGCACTATACCTAATGGTGGTGGGCCAGCAAACTTGCTTACGTCTATAGTTATATTAACAGTAAGACCTGTGCCTGTTCCACCGGTAGTAGCAAGACCTACAAAACTAGTATAACCAGCACCACCATAAAGATTAGAAGCAGGATCAGATATATACCCTAAAAATAAACCCGGATATCCAGCTTGTGGTATTGTTAAAGGTATTTTAGAATTAAATTTAACTCTTAGAGAGTCGCCATTCCAAGTAGATAATGGAGAAGGATTAATTAAACCTGGATCTGCAGAATAAAAAGGATGAAAAACTGTTGAGCCAGAATAAAATATAGTAGAAGCTTCACTTTTACTAATGTCTAATGACGAAAGTATTACATCAGAATTTCTACCATATCTATCTACTAACACTACACCTACTTGATAACTTCTGTTTTGTTTTAAAGTATGGTTTGGATATTCTTTTTTTAGCGAAGTATCTTCAGGTTTTTCAACGGCTGAAACTTCATAGTCTAAAGTATTCATAGCTGTATAACCATCTACATAGTTACCGTATATAACTCTATTGCCTGTTACTTCTTGAGCTAAAGCTCTAATGGGTACTTTATCACTTACTCTAGTTATTTCATTTGAAGGTAATGTTTTTTTAGGCTTTCTAGATTGATAAGAATAAGTAAGCTTATTACTTTCTAAATCTGAAAAATCATTTTCAATAAGTGTATCAACAACTTCGAGATTGGAGCCAGCGTCATCTTTATATATTATATCAATCTCTTTAACATGTAATTCTTTTGTTATGTTATTAAAATTATTTGAAACACTTGCATCTAGAAATTCAGGGCATGGAATATCTATATCAATATTAGTAACCATGTTTTGCATGATATTGTTATCAGTATCCTCATAAGCTTTTTGCGTATCTAAAACAGGTATACCAGCTCTATCTTCTGATAAAAAATAACCATTTTGTTTTGGAATAAAACAAGGTTGAGTAAATGGAGATATTAAAGAATATTCATTGTCTTCAAATTTAAATCTATAAGCAAATCTTACAAATTTATCTTTTAGAAATTGACAATCACCAGGCCAGTTAGCATCGTAATCTGGATTTACTCCTATTATTATTTCACCAGTAACACCTGAAATAGAAGTAGGAAACGCGTTTGGCCATGAAATATCTATTGATGGAGTAGAAGCGTTATAAGCGGTGACCCTGGCTAAATAAGGAGACGCGGTGACTCCAGCGTTAATTTTAACTAATGCGCCGGTATAATCTACGTCACTTAGTGCTACACCATTGTTAAGAGTACCTAGCGTATACGTACCACCTTGATTAATAGTTCCACTAACTGATTGATAACTTGCACTTACTGGCAGTCTCTCCGTACAAGTGTCTTTCATTGTACTTGCTTCTTCAACTACTAATTGTATTTGAGCATTACCAATTTTAGGAGCTATAGTAACATACTGGCCATTGTAATAACCTTGGCCTTGATCTACTATTCTTATTTGTTCTAACTCACCTGTCGTTGCGTTAGCCTCTAAAATTTCTACAGTTAAACCGCTAGCACCTATAGCTGAGGTTGGAACAACTTCACCTTCATATTGGTCATATTGTGGTGAACCAGTGCCTCTGCTAAAAAAAGTGTAATCTACTACATAATCTTTAACTAAACTTATAGGTTCAAAGGGATAATATTTAGCTACATTTATTTGGTCATCATTCGTATAGTAAGTAGGATTAGTTAAGGCGCTAGGGTTAGCAGCATTAACATTTATTTTTCTTGGTTGATTTCTATTATCAGTCCAAAACAATAAATCTTCTATTAAATTAATACCTATAATTGGATGTGTTAGTGAAAAGTTTAAAAACTTACCTTCAACTAATAATAAGTTTTCATTTGTTTGAACGTTTCTTTTCCAAATTTGACATAAAACATTATCTGGAGGGTAATTTGAAACTTGATCAACAGAAGTGTCAGTATAGTTAGTAACAAACAAGTATACTTCTTGATTTTGATCGTCTGCAAAATAACCAATTATCTCAGCATTAAAGTACACTGTTGAATTTAGATCTAAGTCAGTTATTAAAACGTTGCCTAATACATTTTCTAATGTTCCAACATCAGCTCCTTCTGCTTGACTAACAGCAATATTAATGCCTTCTCTATACTCTCCATTAGGAACTAGTCTTTGATCTAAGTCTTGATTCATCTTAGACTTAATGAAAGTATTTTTAGTTTCAGCCATAATTAATGTTTAATCCATTTAGATTTACCTCTCATAACTTGAGTAAATTCTTCTAATTTAATATTACTTAATCTTATTTTAGCATTTCTTAGTTGGGCTCTTCTATCTTTTTTAAACCTTTGTACTATATATTCTTGAACATTAGATCTACCAGCTAATATTGAGTAAGCTATATGCATATATAAAGCTTCTTCTGCCATTTTAGGTATTCTGCTATTCATATCATAAGCTAAGCCGTCAGATATGTATTCTAATATAATTAATTTATTAGCTAAACTACTAGAGAAACTAAACTTACCTTCTCTTTCATTTATAGTAAACCAACCATTTCTATTAGAGTATTGAGGGTCTAAACCATACCTTTCTCCATAGGCTAATTTCCACCAATCAAAACCATATACGTTTGCATAGTTAGATAATTGAGCGTTAGTTAACTGACCAGTTAAATTAAGATTGTTATTTGAGTTCCATCTTTTTCTAGTTTCTGACTCAGCAGCTTCTAAGTTTTCACCATAACTACCTTGTGTAGGTTGACCATTATTGTCCTGCAACAAAGGTTGAGTTGGATCACTAGTTAAAGTTGTGGGATATATAATATGTTTTACTCCAGACGAGTCAACCCATGACAATTGAACATAATTAACATAGTCTTGAGGTATTATTAAAGATAAACTTGGTGGTATAGTTAGCTCTTGAGAATTTATAGATTTAAGTGTGTCGTATGAAAACTCTTGTAAACCTCTTTTAGCGTGAAATATAACGTCAGATCTTTTAACTCTAGGTATTAATTTATCTATACCTACGTAAGCAACCATGAAATTGTTTACTACATCTGTTAAAGTAGTGTAAGCATAATTTCCATAATTATCCCATATACTTTGCTGTATAAGACTTATTCTTATTGTTAAACCCACGGCTTGAGCAGGTATAGTTATAGTATTTTGAAATACGCTATAAGTTCCAGCGGTTAAATCCGTATATGTATTTGGATTAAGTACACTATTGATGGCTACAACATAATTAGCTATAGATGCTGGGTTTCCTCCACCAGCGTCGTTCAATGGTATATTAAAAGGAGATATTACACTTGTTTGGCCAGTAGATGTTATAAACTCTTGGCCTGAGTAGTATTGTGCGCTTGTTTCATTTATTAGTCCCATTTATTATCTTTTTGCGTTAGCTTCGTCTTGCATTAATTCTTGTTGTGCTGCTTGTACTATTTGTGGATCTCTTATGATTACGCCAGCATATTGTAATATTTTTAATATACATTCAGTTTGTTGGCTGTCACTTATTTCAAAATTAACAGAACCATAAGTACTACCTGAGTTAAAGTCTGAAGCTGCTAAAGTTATAACAGGACCAGTACTACCTGCTCCTAATTGACCATTATTTATAGTGATAGTATCTCCAACTACAAAACCAGAACCTGGGTTGGTAATAGTAATCGTAACAGCTGTAGCGCTTGTAACACTAGCGGATATAGCAAAAGTACCTGGAGTAGAATTAGTTGTAGTAAATGTAGGCGTGTAAGTACCTATAGTACCAGTAGCTAGCGGAGTTGTAAAATTAGATAGTGTACCTCCATTGTTTAATAAGTTAGTTCCATACACTGTTGAGTCGTATACAAACTGACCTAAAGATCCTGTATAATATCCCCAACGGACATTTTCTGGTTTTCTAATATAATTAAAAGTCACATCAGTATTAGCGTAATTGCTTGTAACTATTGGATATACAGTTATTTTATCTTCTTTATATTTGGCTATAGGAAAGTTTGATGAAGGCTGCGTTAAAGGTGAAAGTATTTGTTGTGTGTATTCTCTAGCACTTACTATTTCAATTTCAGGAGAGTTTAATCCCTTGTTGTAATTTACTGACCCAAACCTATGTAAATCTGTTGGTTGGTTGTAAACGTTGCTTGTAGCAGCTGGATTATTTGAAGCGCCTTCGCTTTTTTCAAACACTTGAAACTCTTCATGAATATGATCCATTCTAGATGCAAACTCTACATCTGTTTTTGGCATACGTATATACTGATTATAATCTTCAAAAAAGTTTTCAAAGATCTCTAATTGTACTTGAGTAGCTAATTGATTAAACTCATACGGAGTTAAATACCCTCTTTGTTCTTTATTAAGGATACTTAATACGGTTGTATATACAGTATTTACGTTTATTGCCATTTTAATATTTTTAAAAAAAAAGGGTGGCGAAATACCACCCTAATTATATAGTCACTTGTTATTTTAACTTTTTCTCTATTGACTTGTAAACTTGAAGTCCTTCATCTGTTTTAAACCACGCAGCCATTGCTGAGTAAGGATTTTCATCAAAAGGTACAGTCATTAATTTACGTCCATTAGCAGCCCAAGTAAAAGTACGTTGATCGCTACCTAGATTTATAATGTTATTCTCTCTAGCTTTTATAGCAAAGTTTCTTAACATAACATTGTCATCATTAGCTAAATCTAAGAACAGTTTAGGGTTTTTTCTAGCAAATAGTAACGCGTCTCTTTTAAGCTCCTTAGATGATAAAGAATCAACACTAGAGCCTATTTCAACCCTTAGTATAGCTTCAACTCTTTCTATATCCATTTCATAAGCAGCATTCATAGCATCCATTTCATATTTAATATATTCAAAATGATCTTCAGCTTGAACCACATGATCGTGTTCTTTAAATATTAAATTATTATGAGGATGTTTTGCTAAAAACTCCTGTAAGTTTCTTTTTTCTTTTGGAACTCTTAAATGTCCTTTTTCAAACACTATATGTTTAAGTGTTACTGATCCTTTTTGTTCATCAACAAAAATAGATTTATGATTAGAAGCATATCTTAATTCTCTTTCGTATCCAAGTGTTGGGTCAAACCAAACCAATGAATATCTAGACGAATGCTTGCTAGGCAAAGTGTATGTTAAAGGCTCTTTGTTTCCTAATAAGTAATAATTTCTATCTTTATACTCCCAAGTATCTACTACTTTAGAAGATTTTTTTTCTTTTGTTTCCATAATATAATATAATATAATAATTAAAAAGACCCCGCCGAAGCGGGATCATTATTGTTTTTTTTAGCCAAAGCTCACTTGAACAACTTTACTATCTCCAAGATCTAAA
>WLWG01001490.1_pt1 | contig 20961 bp, 13 predicted proteins | sample 6712871 | NCBI WGS metagenome assembly WLWG01 (sample SAMN12718693, study PRJNA515312) | sponge metagenome | isolation source: marine sponge | host: Mycale hentscheli | place: New Zealand: South Island, Marlborough, Capsize Point | collected 2003-05-01
TTAGTAGCATCGGATAAGTTTTTACAGGAAGTACAGGTAAAGGGTTGGGTCAGGACATTTAGAAGTAATCGGTTTATTGCTTTAAACGATGGTTCTACCATTAAAAATATTCAATGTGTTGTGGATTTTGAAAATACGGATGAAAACCTGTTAAAAAGAATTACAACCGGAGCTGCCGTAACTATTAAAGGTACTTTAACAGAGAGTCGGGGAAGAGGTCAGGCTGTAGAAATAATGGTTTCCGAATTGGAAATCACAGGAGATTCGAACCCTGATGAATATCCTATTCAGCCTAAAAAACACAGTTTCGAGTTTTTAAGAGAACATGCGCATTTACGGGTAAGAACTAATACATTTGGTGCTGTAATGAGGGTTCGTTCTGTGCTCTCTTTTGCTATTCATACCTATTTTCAGGAAAACGGGTTTAATTATGTACACACACCCATTATTACAGGATCTGATGCGGAAGGCTCCGGAGAAATGTTTCGCGTAACTACTTTTGAACCTAATAAGGCCCCTTTAAACGAAAAAGGAGAGGTTGATTATACTCAGGATTTTTTTGGTAAAGAAACGAATTTAACCGTATCGGGCCAGTTGGAAGCCGAAACTTTTGCTATGGCATTGGGAAAAGTATATACATTTGGCCCTACTTTCAGAGCAGAAAACTCAAATACCACACGCCACTTAGCAGAGTTTTGGATGATTGAACCGGAAGTTGCTTTCTGCGATTTGGATGGCAATATGGATTTGTCAGAAGATTTTATAAAATCGGTTTTAGCGTATGTTTTAGCACATTGCAAAGATGATCTGGAATTTTTAGACCAGCGGCTGACACAAGAAGAAAAATCAAAGCCACAAGCAGAGAGAAGTGAAATGAGTTTGATAGAAAAGCTTCATTTTGTAGCGGATAACAACTTTAAGAGAGTAAGCTATACGGAAGCTATTGATATCCTAAAAAATTCAAAACCAAATAAGAAAAAGAAATTTCAGTTTCCTATTCATGAATGGGGAGCAGATTTGCAATCGGAACACGAAAGATATTTGGTAGAAAAACACTTTAAATGTCCGGTGATATTGTTTGATTACCCTGCAAATATTAAAGCATTTTACATGCGATTAAATGACGACGGAAAAACCGTAAGAGCTATGGATGTACTGTTCCCGGGAATCGGGGAAATTGTCGGTGGCAGCCAGCGAGAAGAGCGTTATGAGGTATTGCTTGACAAAATCAAAACGATGGGGATTGACGAAAAAGAACTTTGGTGGTATTTGGATTTGAGAAAATTTGGAACGGCGGTACATTCCGGTTTTGGACTGGGTTTTGAAAGACTGGTTCAGTTTGCTACCGGAATGAGCAATATCAGAGACGTCATTCCTTTTCCCAGAACTCCGCAAAATGCAGCATTTTAATCTTCGTTTTTTGTATCTTTAATGGCGTATGCTAAAACAAAGTTTACAATACAAACTGCTTCAAAAATTATCTCCTCAGCAAATCCAGTTGATGAAGTTAATTCAATTGCCTATACAGGCATTTGAAGAACGATTAAAACAGGAAATTGAAGAAAACCCTGCACTAGATACCGGAAAAGAATCCGGCTCTACAGAAGATGACTTGGGGAATGACTATGAATATGATGATGACGGCAATGATACAATTGATGCGGATGATATCAATATTGACGAATACTTAAGTGATGATGAAATTCCAAACTACAAAACCCAGGCAAATAACTATTCCTCTGACGATGAAGATAAGCACACGCCTTATGCTGCCGGAACTACATTTCATCAATATTTAAAAAATCAGTTAAACACCTTTAGAATTGACGAAGAAGAAAGAATTATTGCCGAATTTTTAGTAGGAAGTATAGATGACAGCGGCTATATCAGGAGAGAGCTATTAGACTTGGTAGATGATTTGGCTTTTACGCAAAACGCGTTTACTACTGAAGAAAAAGTATCTTTTGTGCTTACGGAGGTGGTTCATGCTTTAGACCCGATTGGTGTGGGAGCGAGAGATTTAAAAGAGTGTTTGATCATTCAATTAAAAGCAAAAGAAGAAACCGCTATACGAAAACTTTCCATAGCCATTTTAGAGCAGGCTTTTGATCATTTTGTAAAAAAACACTATACAAAATTAACGGAGAAATTTGCGATTACCGAAGAACAGTTAAAAGAAGTAACTGAACAACAACAAAGATTAAACAGTGTTCTAAGTAATATCGGTGTTTTAGAAGTACAAAAACAAAATTTAGCTCAACAAGTTAAAGATATTAGTGAAGAAATTGAAAAAACAAAATCAGAACTAGAAGAGGAGTACGGAAAAGTTAACATCAATTTATCTGACGGTACGTATGAAGAAATAGAGGAAAAAGAAGATGCATAATATAAGAAAGATCAGTATAGGATCTGATTATAAAAATGATGCTATGCACTACGCTGTTGGTCAGCAAGTGTATGGTGGTCACGAAATATCGCATATACTGTTTGAAACTTCTGATGGTTCTTATAACATTTATATAAAGAAAAACAACGAAGTATTGCCGTGGAAGAAATTTAATTCTAACATGTCAATATCTGTTGAATACGATTTAGAGTATTAATGAGAAGTTTATATGACTTTATTGTAAAGCCAGTTGGTGATAAATACAATAATGAAATACAAGTTGATAGCAAGAAACTTGTAGTTAATACTAAGATTGAATCTTGGAAGTTTGTAAATAGATTAGCAGAAGTAATTGAAACACCAGTTGCTTTTAAAACTAATATAAAAAAAGGTGATACCATTGTAATACATCAAAATGTTTTTAGAACATTTTATGATATGAAAGGTAAGAAAAAACAAAGTAGATCTTTTTTTAAAGAAGATTTATATTTTGTTAGTTTAGATCAAATCTATTTATATAATAATAATGACGGTTGGCATAGTTTTGGTGATCGTTGTTTTATTCAACCTATAAAAGACAAAAGTTCTCTAACAGTTGATAAAGAACAAAAGCTTAAAGGTATATTAAAATATGGTAATAGCTCATTAGAAGCGCTAGAAATACATCAGGGAGATGTAGTTGGGTATACACCTAATAGTGAATGGGAGTTTTTAGTAGATAAAGAGCGATTATACTGTATGAAATCTAATGATATTGTAATTAAATATGAACACCAAGGAGACGAAGAAAAATATAATCCAAGCTGGGCAAGTAGCGGTCAAAGAGTTAATCAAGGTTGCTAAAGAACCTATTGTAGATTCTGATGATGATATATCTGCGGACAGATTAAAAAACGCAGCTGCTACAAAAAAACTAGCTATATTCGATGCTTTTGAAATACTTAACCGTATTGAAGAAGAAAAGAATATGTTAGAAGATAAGCCTAAAGAAAATAAAAAGCAAACTAATTTTAAAGGTTTTGCTGAAGGAAGATCTAAGTAATGTACACGCAAAATTTATATACAGTATTAGATAATTATATAACTCCTAAAACTATTAAAAAATATAATAGATTAAAAAAATGGGAGTATGGTTATAATGAACAACACGATATGGTTGTCATTAGTAAAGATGGTACTATAGGTGATATATATGAAATACAAAATCTTAAAATAGCTTTACCAAAAGCTAAGAATATTCACAAGTTTGAAAATAATAAGTGGAGTAAAACTGAATATCCTAAATCACTAAGTAAAATTAAAACAGTTTTTGATTGGAAGCAATATCCACAAGACTTTAAAGAAAAATGGTATGACTACATTGATAATGAGTTTACCCGTAGGGAGGAAGGTTTTTGGTTTTATAACAAAGATAATCCTACTTACCTTACTGGTACTCACTACATGTACTTGCAGTGGTCTAAGATTGACGTCGGGGCACCAGACTTTCGGGAGTCAAATAGATTATTCTTTATTTTCTGGGAAGCTTGTAAAGCAGATATACGATCCTATGGAATGTGTTACCTTAAGAACAGGCGTTCTGGGTTTTCATTCATGGCATCGGGAGAGGTGGTTAACCTGGCAACTATATCCAGCGACTCACGATATGGCATTTTATCAAAGTCTGGGCCTGATGCCAAGAAGATGTTTACCGATAAGGTGGTACCCATATCAGTTAACTATCCCTTCTTTTTCAAACCGACCCAGGACGGAATGGACCGTCCAAAGACCGAACTTGCCTACCGTGTCCCCGCAAGTAAGTTCACCCGTCGTAAGCTCACTGCCTCCGCTGACGAAACCGCCGCGGACGAATTACAGGGACTTGACACGACCATCGACTGGAAGAATACCGGTGACAACTCCTACGATGGGGAGAAACTCAAACTCCTCGTACATGATGAATCGGGCAAGTGGGAGAAGCCGAACAACATCCTCAACAACTGGCGTGTTACGAAAACCACCCTCAGGTTAGGTAGCAGAGTTATTGGTAAGTGTATGATGGGATCAACATCAAACGCATTAGACAAAGGAGGTAGAAATTTTAAAAAATTATATGATGACTCAGACGTCACTAAGAGAAACAGCAATGGACAGACTCGCTCAGGATTATATAGTTTGTTCATACCTATGGAATGGAACTACGAAGGATACATTGATTCTTATGGCATACCTGTATTCGATACACCAAAAAAACCCATTACAGGACCTGATGGAGGGAAAATAAACTTAGGTGTAATAGAGTATTGGAATAATGAAGTTGAAGGATTAAAAGATGACCAAGATGGTTTAAATGAATTTTACAGACAGTTTCCACGTACCACTAAACACGCTTTTAGAGACGAGTCAAAACAATCTTTATTTAATCTAACTAAGATTTATGAGCAAATAGATTTTAATGAAGATTTAAAAAATAGTATAGGTGTTACAAAAGGTAGTTTTCAGTGGGAAAACTCTGAACAAGATACTAAAGTAATATTTATACCAAACAAACAAGGTAGGTTTTTAATTACTTGGATACCTGATGTTCAAGTCCAAAACAGAAGGTATATTAAAAACGGAGTAAACTACCCAGGTAACGAGCATATGGGTGGATTTGGTTGTGATCCTTATGATATATCAGGAACTGTAGACAAACGAGGATCAAACGGATCTTTACATGGTTTAACTAAGTTTAGTATGGAGAATGCTCCACCTAATCATTTCTTTTTAGAATATATAGCTAGACCACAAACAGCAGAGATATTTTTTGAAGATGTATTAATGGCTTGCGTATTTTATGGTATGCCAATACTTGCAGAGAATAATAAACCTAGATTACTTTACTATTTTAAACGTAGAGGTTATAGAGGTTATGCAATGAATAGACCTGATAAAAAAAGAAATAAATTATCTGTAACAGAAAGAGAGATAGGTGGAATACCTAATTCTAGTGAAGATATAAAACAAGCTCACGCAGCTGCTATTGAAACGTATGTAGAACATTATGTTGGTTTAAAAGAAACTGGATATGGTGATATGTATTTTCAAAGAACACTAGAAGACTGGGCAAAATTTAATATAAACAACAGAACAACGCATGATGCTTCGATAAGTTCAGGTTTAGCTTTAATGGCTTGTAATAAGCATAGATACGCGCCAAATGTTAAACGAACATTAAAACCTGTTGATTTAGGTATAAAAAAATATAACAATCAAGGATCGACATCAAAAATTATAAGTTAAATGAATATATATAGTAATACTAATAGTCCTTTTCCAAGCCAAGTAGTGAGCGATGCAGAGAAAGCTAGTTTAGAGTATGGAACGCAAGTTGCTCAAGCTATTGAACAGGAGTGGTTTTCACAAGGTAGGACTAGTGGTAATAGATACTTAACTAACTGGAATAATTTTCATCAGTTAAGATTATATGCTAGAGGTGAGCAGTCAATACAAAAATATAAAGATGAATTAGCTATTAATGGTGATTTATCTTATTTAAACTTAGACTGGAAACCCGTACCTATATTATCTAAATTTGTTGACATAGTTGTAAACGGTATATCTTCTAAAACTTATGATATAAAAGCTTATGCTCAAGATCCTAGTTCTATAAAGAAAAGAACTGAGTACGCTTCAAAGATTTATGAAGACATGTTATCTCAAGAATATTTAGATAACTTAAAACAAACTTTAGGTATTGATTTATATCAAACACCTAGCACAACAGTTGTTCCAGAAACACCTGAAGAACTAGAGTTACACATGCAATTATCATATAAGCAAAGTGTAGAAATAGCAGAAGAAGAAGCTATATCATCTGTACTTGCTCAAAACAAATATGATTTAACTAAGCGTAGATTAAATATGGATTTAGCTGTTTGTGGTATTGCAGCTGCTAAAACTAATTTTAATACAGCTGAAGGTATTACTGTAGATTACGTAGATCCAGCTTATATGGTTTATTCTTACACAGAGGATCCAAACTTTGAAGACATATACTACGTTGGTGAATTAAAAGCTATTACAATACCAGAGCTTAAAAAAGAGTTTCCAGGTATAACTGAAGAAGAGTTAAAGAAAATACAAGCAATGCCTGGTAATAAATCTTATATTACAGGTTGGGGTGATTATGATGCTAACACAGTACAAGTTTTATATTTTGATTATAAAACATATCATAACCAAGTATTTAAGATAAAACAAACAGATCAAGGATTAATGAAAGCTATTGAAAAGCCAGATACATTTAATCCACCAGAAAATGATAACTTTGAAAGAGTGTCAAGATCTATAGAGGTTTTATATAGTGGTGCTAAGGTACTAGGAACTAACACAATGTTGAAGTGGGAACTAGCTGAAAACATGTCTAGACCATTAGCTGATACTACTAAAGTAAAAATGAATTATGCTATTTGTGCGCCTAGAATTTACAAAGGTAGAATTGAGTCTATAGTTAGTAAATGTGTAGGTTTTGCAGATATGATTCAATTAACTCATTTAAAACTACAACAAGTAATATCACGTGTAGTTCCAGACGGTGTGTATTTAGATATGGACGGGCTTGCTGAAGTTGATCTTGGTAATGGTACAAACTATAACCCAGCAGAAGCATTAAACATGTATTTCCAAACTGGTAGTATTGTAGGTAGATCACTTACACAAGAAGGTGATATGAATCCTGGTAAAGTACCAATACAAGAATTACAGTCAGGTAGTGGTCAAGCTAAGATCCAAGCTTTAATAAGTACGTATCAGTATTATTTACAGTTGATAAGAGACGTGACGGGGTTAAATGAAGCTAGAGATGGTAGTTTACCTGATCGTAACACGCTTGTAGGATTACAGAAGTTAGCTGCTAACGCATCTAATGTAGCTACAAGACATATTGTACAGTCTAGTTTATTTTTAACTCTTAAACTAGCAGAAAATATTAGCTTAAAAGTAGCAGATGCATTAGAGTTTCCGCTTACAAAAGCTGCTTTACAAAACTCTATATCAACTTTTAATATTAAAACGCTACAAGAAATTGTTAATTTAAACTTACATGATTTTGGTATATTCTTAGAATTAGAACCAGATGAAGAAGAAAAACAACAATTAGAAGCAAATATACAAATAGCTTTACAAGCTAAAAATATTGATGTTGAAGACGCTATTGATTTAAGACAAATTAAAAATCTTAAGTTAGCTAATCAAATGCTTAAAGTAAAACGTAAACAAAAAGCTAAACAAGATCAAGCTAACCAACAAGCTAACATACAAGCTCAAGCAGCGGCGCAAGCAGAAACTGCAGAAAAAACAGCTATGGCAGAAGTACAAAAACAACAAGCTATATCTGGTGCTAATGTAGAATATGAAAAAGCTAAGAGTGAATTTGAAAAAGATCGTATGCAATTACAAGCTCAATTAGATCAACAAAAAATGATGCAACAACATCAAAACGATATGGAGCTTAAAAAACTAGAAGAGCAAGGTATCAATAGAAGAGAACAACAAAGAGAAGATCGTAAAGACGATAGAATAAAAATGGAAGGAACACAACAAAGTGAAATGATTCAACAAAGAAAAACAGATGGTCTTCCTATAAATTTTGAAGAAAAAGATATGACAGGTTTATTACCTTCTATCTAATTTTATTAACTATTTAATTATATTATATTATGTCAGAAGTAAAAACAAATGAACCTGTTAAACAGGAAGGTGACTTTAAGATAAAGTCAAAACCAAAAAAGCCAAAACAATTAGGTGACAAAGAACAAGAAATACAAAAGGTAAGTATTAAAGAACCTTTAGTAGATGTAGAACCTAATATAAAAAAGGTTGAAATTAAAAAAGAAGAAGTAAAACAAGAAGACAATGCCATTCAAATCGGAGAAACAAAGGAGGTATCTGTGGAAGAACCATCCGGAGATAGCGCAGAGGTGGGAGAACCTGTACAAGAGTCCAACGAGACTACTGAAGGGTTTTCTCCGATCCAAGAAGTAACTGAAGCTGAAGTTAAAGAAGTTGAAGCAGAAGTTAAAGAAGCGATTAGAGATGAAAAAGTACTTGGTAAGCAATTACCTGAAAATGTAGAAAAGCTAGTTTCATTTATGGAAGAAACTGGAGGTACTGTAGAGGATTATGTTAGATTAAATGCTGACTATTCTAATGTAGATGAGAAAACATTGTTAAAAGAATATTACAGAAAAAATAAACCTCATTTAGATTCTGAAGATGTAGATCTTATTTTAGAAGATTTTACATGGGATTCAGATGTTGATGAGGAAAAAGATATACGCAAAAAGAAAATTGCGTTTAAAGAAGAAGTTGCAAAAGCCAAAGACTATTTGGAGGACTTGAAATCAAAATATTACGACGAGATCAAGATGAGACCGGGTGTTAATCAAGAACAACAAAAAGCTATGGACTTTTTCAACCGTTACAACAAGCAGCAAGAACAAGCTGAGCAATTACACGAGGATTTTAAACTTAAAACTAAAAAATTATTTAGCGACGATTTCAAAGGTTTTGATTTTCAAGTTGGAGAAAAAAGGTATAAGTATAATATACAAAATCGTGATAAAGTTGCAGACAACCAGTCAAATATTAACAACCTCATAGGGAAGTTCCTTGATGGAGATGGTAATGTGGTAGACCCAGCTGGTTATCATAAAGCAATGTATGCAGCTGAAAATGTAGATAAAATTGCTAATCATTTTTATGAACAAGGCAAAGCCGACGCCGTAAAGGACGTGGTAAACAAATCTAAAAATCTTTCTAACGTGAAAGCAAGAGAAGGTAATACAGGTGAAGTTTTCGTTGGTGGCTTTAAAGTAAAATCAATTAGTGGTTCTGATTCTACAAAACTTAAAATCAAAACAAAAAAGTTTAACTAATTTAAAATTTATTAATTATGGGTACATTAACTCCACAGTTTGGAACAATCTTACCATCTCAGAAGCAAGAGCTTTTAAATAGCAATTATTTAAAGTTCAACACTGGAGGTGCTAACGATTTTATCCAACAATATTTACCAGAGGTCTACGAACAAGAAGTAGAGCGTTATGGAAACAGAACGTTATCTGGATTTTTAAGAATGGTCGGTGCAGAAATGCCAATGACCTCAGATCAAGTAATCTGGTCTGAACAAAATAGATTACACATTTCATATGATGGTATGACTGCTAATGGTGGTGGTACTATTTTAACGCTAAGTGCTACTGCAGGTCAAGACATGGTTATTTCTGTAAATGACACTGTAGTTGTATTAGATACAGGTACTGGTGCTTCAGGAAAAGCAATTGTTACTGGGGTAACAGGTGGTGGACCAGGTGTTGGTAACATTACAGTACAAGCATGGGATGGTGTTCAGTATACTGCTGCAAACAACTTTAACTCTGGAAGTCTTAAAGTATTTGTTTACGGTTCTGCATACAGTAAAGGAAGATCAACTGCTGGAATAGGTGCTGACGCGGCTAGAGCTAGTGTTGAGCCGTCTTTCACGCAATACGCTAACTCACCAGTTATTATTAGAAACCAATACGTAGTAAATGGTTCTGATATGGCGCAAATCGGTTGGGTTGAAGTTGCTACTGAAGATGGTGCTTCTGGATACTTATGGTATTTAAAAGCTGAATCTGAAACTAGACTTAGATTTGAAGACTACCTAGAAATGGTATGTGTTGAAGGTGAATTAAACGTTGCTGCAGGTGCTGGTGATTATCAAATCAACAAGTTACCAGGTACTGAAGGTTTATTTGCTGCTATCGAAGGAAGAGGAAATGTTGAAGTAGGATTTACTGCTGCAGCTGGTATCGGTGATTTCGATGCTATCCTTAAAAACTTAGATACTCAGGGTGCTATTGAAGAAAACATGCTTTTCTTACAAAGACAAACTGCTTTAGATTTTGATGATATGCTTGCTGGTATATCTGCAGGATTTAACGGTGGTGTTGCTTTTGGATTATTTGAAAATTCAGAAGAAATGGCGCTTAACTTAGGTTTCTCAGGATTCAGAAGAGGTTCTTATGACTTTTACAAAACTGATTGGAAATACTTAAACGATGCTTCTACAAGAGGTGCTGTTACAGGTATCAACTCAATCGAAGGTGTATTAGTACCAGCTGGAACTTCTACTGTTTACGATCAAATCTTAGGAACTAATATCAGAAGACCTTTCTTACACGTTCGTTATAGAGCTTCACAAGCTGACGACAGAAGAATGAAGTCTTGGGTAACTGGTTCTGCTGGTGGTGCGTTTACGTCAACTCTTGATGCTATGGAAATTAACTTCCTATCAGAAAGATGTTTAGTAACACAAGCTGCTAACAACTTTGTATTATTCAAAGGAGTGTAATTATTTTACAAGGTAAGGGCGCTTCGGCGCCCAATACCTTTAACTTATTTAATTTTATTATATCATGACAAAAAAGAAAAAAGAAGAGGTTATAGAACAGCCAGTAGCTGTTGCTGAACCTAAAAAACAAACACCCAAGGTTGTAAAACCTGAATGGGAAGTAAAAGATAGAACGTATCTATTAAGAGGAAATAAAACTCCTTTAACATTAACAATACCAGGAAAGCATACAAGAAAACACTCTTTATTGTGGTTTGATCCAAAAACTCAAAAACAAAAAGAAATAAGATATGCTACTAATATGAGTTCACCTTTTGCAGAAGAGCAAAAAGGAGAAGCAACTCTTGGTCACATTATTTTTAGAGATGGTAGACTTGATGTTCCAGCTAAAAATATTGCTTTACAGAAATTGTTAAGTTTATATCACCCTTTAAAAGATAAAATGTATTACGAGTTTAAACCAGTTAAAAATGCTGAAGATGAACTTGAAAACATTGAATGGGAAATCGATGCGTTAAATGCTGCAAGAACAATTGAGATTGATCAAGCAGAAGCAATAATGAGAGTTGAGCTTGGATCAAAGGTTAATTCTATGAGTTCAAAAGAAATAAAAAGAGATTTACTTTTATTTGCTAAAAGAAACCCTCATTTATTTATTGAGTTAGTTAAAGATGAAAATGTAATGCTTAGAAACTTAGCTATTAGAGCTGAAGAAGCAGGTGTTATTATGCTATCTCAAGATCAAAGAACGTTTACATGGGGATCTAATAATAGAAAACTAATGAATGTTCCATTTGATGAAAATCCATATTCAGCCTTTGCTGCTTTCTTAAAAACAGATGAAGGTGTAGAAATCTATAAATCTATAGATAAAAAACTTAATTAACAAGTGATAATAATATAGGGGCAGCGCTTGCTGCCTCTGTGTTATAATAAAAAAATATAATGGCGGTAAATATAAATACAGTATACACAACAGTCTTGTACATTTTAAACAAAGAACAAAGAGGTTATATTCCACCAGCTGAATTTAATAGTTTAGCAGTACAGGTACAACAAGAAATATTTGAATCATATTTTCCTGATGGTAATCAATTAAACCGTCCTAATCAACAAAATATCCAAAATGATACAGAGTTTTTTAATATGTTTAAAAACAATGCTTACAAACTGTATCCTTTTGAAGAAGAAGCAAGCTTTACTTATAACGGCGCTAATGATGGCTGGATATACGCAGGTTCAAGACCTTTGTATAATATAGGTGAAGTTATATCTACTTATAATACAACTAACCCACAAAGTAACGGTCCTCGTTACGATTCTATAACACAAGTTAGCAGTAGAAGTGATTATAATGAAATTACTAGATCAAAACTAACTGAACCTACAGCTCAATATCCTTTAGCATATATAACTAATGTGGCAATTGCTCCATCAACTACACGTCAGGTTTTTATGAAAATATCACCAAAACCAGATTCAGTAATTGCTAACTGTATAGTAAATCCAACAGCACCTAACTGGGCTTTTACTATTGGTTCATTAGGTCAGTATTTATACAATAATACAACTTCAACAGATTTTCAATTAGATATATCAGAACAAACTAATTTAATAATAGGTGTTTTAAAATATGCTGGTGTAATTGTAAGAGATCCTGAAGTAATACAGGTAGCAATGCAAGATGCTGCTAAGGTTGAACAAAACGAAAAATCATAATGTCACAAATAACAGAAACTAACGCGCAATATTATCAAGGTTCACAAGGCTTTAGAGGAGACGCAGGTAATACAGCTGGACAAACATTTGCTACTACTTTTAATACTGATTTAGTTTTTGGTAACTATGACCCTACTAATGAAAATTATGCTAAAAATAATTTTAAAGTATATACAAGCGTTACTGGTTTACCAGGTACTTTCACAGAATATATAGCTGCTTACACAGTAGCTAATAACACAATAACTATAACAGGTAGCCCTGGTGTTAGTGTTTTTATAGTAGTACAGCTTAAAATATTAGATGGTGGTAAGTACGGAAATACTGCCGCAGAAAAAGCTTACGGCCAAGCTGTAGAAGATAACTATGGTGGTTACCAATATTTAAAACTAAATGATATAGTAAATAACTACATGGTTGGTTATGTTGGTGATGGTAAATTAATTCAAACATGTAAAAAATCTGATGTTATTTTCTTTGCTAAAAGATCACTACAAGAGTTTAGTTATGATACATTAAAAAGTATTAGATCTCAAGAACTAACAATACCTAGTAGTTTATCTTTAATTATACCTCAAGATTACGTTAACTATGTTAACTTGTCTTGGATAGATGAACTAGGTGTTAAAAGACCTATTTACCCAGCTAACAATTTAACTACTGATCCATATTCTAATTTATTACAAGATGGAACAGGTGTACCAACACAAGATAACTTTGGTGAAGATTTAGAAGGAACATCTATTACAGAATCAAGATGGAAAAGTAATAACACTAGATTATTAAATTCTAGCTGGTATTCAGATTTTGAATACTTTGGCTTTGCAAATCCAGAATTATATGGATTAAATGGACCTTGGAATTGGGGTAGATTATATGGTCTTGATCCACAAAGATCACAAGTAAATGGTTGGTTTGGTATAAATGAAAGAGAAGGTAAGTTTAGTTTTTCTAGCAATTTAACAGGAAAGTTAATTGTATTTGAATATATATCAGATGGTCTTGCTTATGATTTAGATACTAAAGTTCCTAAAATGGCTGAAGAAGCTATGTATAAAAGTATATCATACAACATATTATCTACAAGAGCTAATGTATCAGAAGGTGTAGTTCAAAGATATAAAAAAGATAGATACGCTGCTTTGCGTAATGCTAAAATAAGATTATCAAATATTAAGTTAGAAGAAATATCTCAAGTTATGAGAGGTAAATCTAAATGGATAAAACACTAAAATTTAATGGCAAAAGTTGTTAACACCTTTGTTAAAGGTAAATTAAATAAAGACCTAGATGCTCGTTTAATACCAAACGGAGAATATAGAGATGCCAGAAATGTTCAGGTTAGTAAATCTGAAGGTCCAGATGTAGGTGAACTAGAAAACGTTTTAGGTAATAAACTAACAGGTTTAACTTTTCCCGCAAATAGTAAGTGTATTGGTTGGGTAACTGATGACACTAATAATTTTATATATTTATTTGTAACAGACAATGCTACAGTAGATTATATTCAATCAGGTACTAGTTATAATCATAAAATTTATCAATATAATACGTTAACAGATACTTATGTTGATTTGATATTTGCAGGTACGTTTTTAAATTTCTCACAATTATTTCCTATATATGGTGTTAATATTGTAGAAAATTTGTTGTTTTGGACAGATAATCGCAATCAACCTAGAAAAATAAATATTGAAAGAGCTGTTGCTAATAGTAGATATTATCAAACAGAAGATCAAATATCTGTAGGAAAATATAATCCATATCAACCAATACAACTTTGGCAAGAAAGTGATTTAGGAGGAAGTGTTCCTTATGAAACTACAATGAAAGATGTAACTAGTAAAACAACTCCTGTTGGTGGAACCGCTTTAACTACTTCTTCTACCGGCGCTGGTATTGCCACTATACCTATAGGTAGTTTACAAGGTGTTAATCCAAAAATTGGTCAACTAGTTTATTATGTAGATTCTACTACTGGTTTTTTAGTTTCTACTGGAGCAAGTGTAGATACTGGCACAACAACAACTAGTTTAACTGTTGGAGCTCCTTTTTTACCAGCTTTAATCGCGGGTGTTGAATTAGTTTTTGATGGAAATCCTTATTATAACCCTGATTTCGCAGGTGATCCAGCGTATTTAGAAGATAGATTTGTAAGATTTAGTTACAGATGGAGATTTGATGATAATGAATACTCTATATTTGCTCCTTTTACTCAAATTGCATTTATACCTAAACAAGATGGGTATTTTATGTATACACAACAAGAATCTCCGAGTATAGATAAAGATGATCAAGCAGCAGCATATAGAAGTACTATTGTTGATTTTGTAGAAAACAAAGTAGATGAAATAAAATTAATATTTCCACTTCCTTATACAAAATTTTCTTTACAAGATAATCTTAAAATAAAAGAATTAGAAATATTATATAAAGAATCTGATGGTTTAGCTGTTAGAGTAGTTGATACAATACCAATTAATGATATATATAATTCTGGTGGTATAGGTCAATTTAGTTCTTTAACTGATCCAACTACTCTAGTGTTAATTAATTCAATGGGTGAATTTAAAGCTGGTGATCCAGTTTACGGAAGAAATGTTGTTGCTGGTACTAAAGTTGTTTCATATAATTCATCTTCAGGTGTTTTAGTTGTTGATACTACGCAGACAGGCACGTTTACATCTAATCAATATATATTTGCCACAAATCCTTCTACGTATGAATATACTTATAATTCTACAAAACCTTTTAAAACATTACCAGATAGTGAGCTATTAAGAGTGTTTGATAAGGTTCCAGTAAAAGCTTTTGCTCAAGAAATATCAGGAAATAGAATTATATATGGTAATTTCCAAAATAAACATACACCGCCGGAATCATTAGATTATAATGTACAAGTTAGTGATAAATCTGATTTTAAAGTAACTAATGCTGAAGCTACGGTTAATACAGGTGCTTTAATTATACCTGCAGGAACAAATATACCTATTACCGTAACTAGCGCTGATGACCCTGTTGTAGGAGATGCTGTTTATGGTTGGAAAAATAGCGTAAATGCTGGTGACGCAAATGGTTTTTTAATAGGCATTGTAACTAGTTATTCTGCGCCTAATCTGCAATTAGACAGAACAGTGCCTAGATTAAACACGGGTGAAACATTGACATTTCAAGATCTTGGTACTGACACAGACACTACTGGTTTAGTTGAATATCCTAATAGTTCAGTAAAACAAAATAGAAACTATCAAGTAGGAGTTGTATTTTCTGATAGATTTGGTAGACAATCATCTGTTATATTATCAAATAATAATGATACAGTAACAGTTGGTTCATCTACATTTATTGGAGATACTGTTTACGCTGGATATATAGAAGATAATGTTACACAAAAAACTTTTCCAGGTGATTCATTAAAAATGTTCTTTAATAATCCTATATCACCAGCACAACCTAATCCACAAACTGGTTGGCCAGGTCTTTATAACGGTGACACGACAAGTCCGGATTATAATCCACTTGGTTGGTATAGTTATAAAATTGTAGTAAAACAAACAGAACAAGAATATTATAACGTATATTTACCAGGTATTATGGCTTCTTATCCACAAACTGGGCAAGGAGATACTATAGTACCAACTGGCGGTACTTATGCAATTGGCGCTACAATAACCTTAGATGATCCACATGGTATTATACAAGCAGGAGGTATTGTTTCATCAGAGACTGCTGGTGTTACTATTCCAGAGGGGACAAAAATAGTTACAGTAAATCTTGATGCTAATAATTTAGCAGCTTCAATTGAACTAGATCAAGTTGTTACATTAGTTGATGATACAAATTTATTTATAACACCTTCTACAGTTAAAGAGTTTGGTCAAACTTCTCACGCTGTATTAATAAATGATAATATAAATAAAGTACCTAGAGATTTAAGTGAAGTTGGCCCTGATCAAAAACAATATAGAAGTTCTGTTAGATTATTTGGTAGAGTAGAAAATACTAATGCTTTAATAAATTATAATACAGATAAAGCAGCTACAAATTTAGGTAAAGCAAACACACAATATTACCCAGGTAGAACAGCGGATACTGTTTCTACTATTTCTACTATGTATGATTTATTTAATTATAATCCTTTAAGTCAACCTAGACCAAATGATTTTCCGCAGTTTTATTTATTTGAATCAAATCCGTTAATTGCTAGAATTAGTACTGAAAACAAAATAGGTCAATTATCTACTACTAATTATATAACTGTAAGTGGAACTATATTGACAGGTGGTAATATTGATGCTGGTGGTGATGTTTATATTGTAAGCTACACAGGTCCTATTTTTGAAAATTACATAATGCGTAGTGTAGGAATACCTGAAGGCACATATGTGACAAGTGTTTCTGGGCCAGCAGCTTCTCCTTCAAGATATACTATTAAACTTAATAACTCTATAACAATTTTAGATAATGAACAAGTAGAGTTTACTAGAGGTTTTGCATCACCACATCAAGGTGAGGATATAATACCAGGATTAGAATATTTAGCCGTATATGAAACTTCTCCAGTAATTTCCAATTTAGATATATATTGGGAAACTACAACTGCAGGTTTAATATCAGATTTAAATCATTTAATACTGTCGAAAAGTGATGGTGGTGCTGATATAGATAGTTTTGACACTAGTTGGACAGAGGTTATTGCTTCTGGTGCTGATATATTGGCTTCAGACTTTAATGTTGTAAATCAATTTGGAGTAAACATACCTAATGTTTTGTCAGGAGGAGTAACTCAATTAGATGTAACTTTAACAAGTGTTGTAGATGCAACTAATCAGGGGAATGATGTAAGCGATTATTTTACTTTAACACAATCTGGAGGTGTTGGTACAAATGGTTTTAATATAGAAACAACTGGAGATTATTTTAATAATGTATTTTTTGGTAATGATTCTGCCGCTAGATTATTTACTTTTGAATTACTGATAGAAACAACAATTAATGGTGAACCATCTGTAGTCACTGTTACAAGAAATAATTTTGGTCCTATAAATAAAGCGCCACAAATAACTTCTCTAGGAACTAATCCAGTATATACAGATAGAACTAATACAAGTGCATTGACTACTATAAATTCTCATAATGGCGCAGCTAATACTACTTTAAGAACTCAAGATTACAGTGTTAGTATAACTGAGTTAACTAAAAATGGAAATCCTATAGGTCAAGATGAAAATATAAGTGATTATTTTACTTTAAGTAATTCAGTTGTTGCTACTCAACTTCAATCAAAATTTTTTATAGCAAGTCCTACAATAGCTGCTGCTGATTATAATTTAACACTAGAATTTGCAGATACTGGTGAAGCAATAGAAAGTGTTTACCAAGTTAAATTAAATAGAGCTGTTTACGTAAGTAATTATGAAAAAACAACATACTTATGTGATGGTGATCCAAGTCAATGCAATACACAGTCAGTTGTAAGATTTCAAATATCGGGATCACCTGTAGCTTCTGAAAATGGATATTATTATTATGGAGCAATTCCTTGTACAAATCCAGATGATGCTACTTTGCAATTAGCAAATGGAACCAGTGGTGATAATGCTACACTAACAATAAATAAAACAAGCGCAAACCCAGGACCAAGTATTGAAAATAACGGCCAACTTTATTTTTCAACGACTAGTTTCGCTGACACTGAAACTTTATTTTTACAAAATCCATCAACAATGGGTGGTAATGATTGTTGTGATGGTTCTGGATTTGGTTGTAACACTGGTCTTGGAACATTTGTAGCTGAAGACATATCTGCTTATGCAGTAGAAATAATATAAAACATGTAATCATAAGATATGGGCGCAAGTATTGAAATAAAATATTTTAACTCTTTTATATTAAAGAAGATTAGTGTTAGTAATGATCCTATTTGGAATGGCTCATATGGTATACCAGCCAACGCTAATGGTAGTTATCCACAAGATAATTCTGTAGGAGAAGCTGAAGATTACATTGTTGAAGAATCAAGAATAAGAGGTGGTTTTAATAATACATCTGTAGATTATGGTGCGAAGGCTTATTTAGTAGAAGCTGAACCAGCAGCATATACTAGGTTTAATGCATTAATATATTCAGGTATATTTAACTCTAGAACTGGTATAAATGAAACAAATGTATTTTCAACAGCAGACGATATTGAAAAAGCTGCTGATCCCGCAAACGGAAGCGTGCAAAAACTATATGCAGAAGATACAAATCTATTCGTATTCCAAGAAAATAAAGTTAGTAGAGCTTTAATTGATAAAGACGCTATATATTCAGCAGAAGGTGGTGGAGCTGTTACATCTAGCAACTTAGTAATAGGTGTTATACAGCCAATACCAGGTAAATATGGTATTAGTAAAAACCCAGAAAGCTTTGCTGTATATGGAAATAATAAATACTTCACGGATAAAAATAATAATGTAGTTTTATCTCTTAGAGGTTCTAGTATTGTAGAAATATCTCAACTAGGCATGAGAGACTTTTTTAGAGATGAATTAAATAATTTAGATGCTGGAGGAAGTACAGGTTTTGCTATAGGTGGTTGGGATATATACAATGATCAATATGTAATATCTACACAGCAAAGTGATTTATATAAGTCTTCTCCAGTTTACAATACTATTACTTATGATGAAGGCGTACAAGGTTGGACTAGTTTATTTGATTATAGACCTGATCAAATGTTTAGTATAAGAAATAATTTTTATAGTACAAATAGTCAAGGATTGTATATACATTATGATCAAACAGTTCCAAGAGGAAGATTTTATGGAACAGATTATCAAAGTACCATAACTGTAATATTTAATCCTGAGCCAGTAAGATCTAAAGTTTTTAGCACAATCAGTTATGAAGGTGGTAATGGTTGGGAGTTAAAATCATTAGTTTCAACCGCGACAGGTGAAGATATAAATCCAGCAACTGGAGCTTATCAAAATAACAATGATACAATTACTTCTATACCTAGTTATTACGGAGGTGAATATGCTTTTGATGCTAATGGTAATGCTATAACTAGAGCTAACTACGCATTAGCTCCACCAAATGGTTTTGGCACAGTTAATCCACCAGTACCAAGGTATCACGCAGGATTTAGTAGAAAAGAAAATGCCTATGTGGCAAATATAATAAATAATTCAACTCCAACAAATGGAGAAATAATATTCGGAGATGCAATAAGTGGTATAAAAGGTTATTATACAACTGCTACGTTCGCAACAGATACATCAACAAATCCAGGTGGTGCAAAAATATTATTTTCAGTAGGAGCAAAATTTGATTCAAGTAATGGATATTAACAATAAAAATTTAACATTATGCCAGCAGCAGCAATAATAGGTGGAGCAGTAAGCTTAATAGGTGGTATATTCGGATCTAGTAGAGCTAGACGTGAAGCTAGACGTAGAGAAAACCAAGCTAGAGGTTTAGAAGCAAAACTAAATCAACTAGAAGCAAATAGACAAGAAATAACAGATCCTTATTCTAATATAACGGATTTAAGTAGTATGTTATCAAATCCTTTTGCTAATTTATCTGTAGCTACAAAAGCTACTGAAATACAAATGGAGCAAACTGATATAGCTTTAGCAAATACCTTAGACACTATAAGAGCTACTGGTGGTAGCGCAGGTGGCGCAACTGCTTTAGCACAAGCCGCACTGCAAAGTAAGAAAAACATAGCTGCTAATATTGAATCTCAAGAAGTTGCTAATGAAAAGCAAAGAGCCGCAGGTGAAGCTACATTACAAAGACAACAAATGGCTGAAGCTCAAAGACAACAAATGGCCGATGTACAAGGTGAACAATATATGTTTCAACAACAAGAAGCAAGAGATATGCAACAACTTAATAGATTATCTAATCAAGTTGGTGCTTTACGTGGAGCAGCTGCTCAAGCAAGCGCTGACTCAACTGCAGCGTTAACAGGAGGTATTGGTGCCGCGGCTAGTATACTAGGTGGTGCTGATTGGGGTTCATAAATAAATTACAATGGAAAATAAAAATATAAAAATTAATCTGTTTATAAAACAATTAAACCAAAGCAATGCTTTAGGTTATAACCCTGCTTATATAGCTAGCACAGCTGATTATAACTTTGCTATATTAGACAGAGCTTATGAAAATACAGGTAAAGTATATGCTGAGTTAAAAACAGCTTTAAACAATAATCAATGTATTGAACCTGGTTGTAAATATGAAACAGACAGATTAAAATTTTTAATGGAAGCTCCAAATAAATCATTAGAATTTTTAACTAATATTGGATCTCAACTTATAGTTACTAATGACATGTATTATGATGTTAATCAAAACTATGCTTATGCTGTAGCTAATGCAATACTAACTGGTAAACCTACATTTGCTAAAAGTGATGGTTATAATGCTTCTCTACAGTTACTAGAAAATGGATCACAGAGAATGATTTTTGAAGGTCCTATGCTAGATATGCCATTTGTAATAA
>WLWG01001491.1_pt1 | contig 20939 bp, 20 predicted proteins | sample 6712871 | NCBI WGS metagenome assembly WLWG01 (sample SAMN12718693, study PRJNA515312) | sponge metagenome | isolation source: marine sponge | host: Mycale hentscheli | place: New Zealand: South Island, Marlborough, Capsize Point | collected 2003-05-01
ATTTGATTGGCACAATCACGGAACACTCAAGAATTTTTTATTCGACCGTTCTCTTGATGGTAAAGACTCTAGGTTCTTAACTAGATTTTCTAAAAGAGCTTTCTGGCCTCTTAGCGAAAGAAACACATTGCCTAAAATGGAAGAAGGTGGATTGAATGTAATTCTTTCTACATCTTATATACCAGAAATAGAATGGGTAGATGACCAAAAGCTAATAAAGTTTCTCAAATGGCTTTATCCTTCAGTCAACAAAAGGGTATTTGAGCCAACTTATTTTGACGCAACTAATGCAATGATGGATCGTATGGAAAAAGAGGTTGAGTTATACAACGAAACATCACTAAAAATTAAGACTGATGTAGGCGGCGGAATATCCGGAGCGTCTATAGGAGAAGCAACTTCTCGCTCTGACAACAAATTTGTCTTTGTAAAAAGCATCAAAGAATTAGAAGACGCTATCGTTAATAGCGACATAGCAATGATTCATTCTGTTGAAGGAGGCCATTCTCTTAATGGAGAACTCGCAAAGAAAAGAGTCGATGAATCTACAGCGCTAAAACCTCTAGTAAGAGATGAGATCTTAAAAAATTTAGAGCATTTTTACGATAGAGGGGTAGCATATCTTACACTTGCTCACTTCTATCCAAATCATTTGGTATCTCCAGTGTTTCCATATCCAGAATACGGCATCAAAAGTAGTAATTGGAAACAGCTTATGGCTGGTTGGGATATGAACAAAGGTTTGACATCTACTGGTAAAAAAGTAGTGGAAACTATGAAAGAGATGGGTATGATAATAGATATCAGTCATTGCACGCCCAAGGCTAGGCAAGAAGTGTATGATATTGTAGGAAATGATTTATCAAAAGTCATAGCAAGTCATGTTGGTTCTTTCTCTATAAATCCAGACCCCTATAATCTGGAAGACTGGGAAATTAAATGGCTGGCAGATCACAACTGTCTAGTTGGATTAATTTTCATGAACTATTGGTTAAGCCCAATAGATTCTGGACTTGGATTAAAACACATAGAAAGAACAATTGACCATATAATAAAGGTAGCTGGCGATGAAGTGTTGGCTATAGGAACAGATTTTGACGGATTCACAGACCCACCAGATGAGATAACAGACATATCTGAGTTACCTAGATTTACCAGATACCTGTCTTCTCTAAAAGGTGGAGTAGATAAGGACAAGTATTCAACTGAAACAATAACCAATATACTAGGTAGAAATTCCCTAAGATTCATCCTTGAGGGATGGGGTAAAAAGAAATGAAAAAATATATAGATTCTTTAAAACAATACGCTGAAGACGCAACTACAAGTGATGCAAAAACTGGTTCTTGTTGGGAAGGATACGAAAGAGTTCCCAACACTAAGAAAGGTGAACCGGGAAGTTGTCGAAAGATTGGGTCAAGCACAGCTGATTTTAAATATCAAAATCCAAAGACTGGTGAGATAACATACTATGCAAGAAAAGGCCCACATAAAAAAGATGGCGTATCGCTAGTATATAAAGGAAGAGCAAGTCAAGGTTTCTTTGATGAAAATTGGGATGAAGAATGGACAGAGTATTCTGAAGCAGCAGAATATCAAGGTAGAAAGGTCACACTTAATAAACCATTCTTAACACCAGATGGACCAAAGAAGCGCTCTGTGTATGTAAAGAATGAAAAGGGTAATGTAGTTAAAGTAAACTTCGGAGATCCTAATATGAAAATTAAGAAGAACGATCCGGCAAGGCGTAAAAGCTTTAGAGCTAGACATAACTGCGATAATCCCGGCCCTAAATGGAAGGCAAGATATTGGTCTTGTAAAATGTGGTAATATGCCAAATAATAATAGATTGCAAACTATCTTAGAAAAGCGTCGTCAAAAATATCAGATCAAGTCTGATAAAAAAGATGGCAAAGAAGAAAAGAAAGAAAGCAAAAGAGATTACAGACTTGAGAAAATCAATGCTGTAAAAGAGAAGATATATGCTGTTGCAGCCAAAAGGAAGTGGTTGTTTTTAATTATAGCAGCTGCGGTAGTAGCCTACTTAGTCATTTTTAAAGGCGGGTTTAGCTTTGGTGGCGGGTCAGGCATTTTAGAGAAGATTAAAGGCTTCTTTTAATTTTTTTATTAAGGAATAGAACTATGGAAAAGGTAAAAGCCTTATTCAAGAGTCGTCGTTTTTGGACTGCTATTGGTGGAGTTGTTGTAGTAGTCGCTCAGGAAACACTTGGTTTAGATCCAGCTACAACAAATTCAGTTGTAGCTATAGCTGTAGCTTGGATTCTTGGCGACTCCCTACGAGTTACCTCTGAAGAATCTGCATAGAACTATATGCAAACATTAAGCAGTTCGTCTATAATACTATAGGCGAGCTGCTATTTTTTTGGGATTAGATAATGGACGAAAAAGAAAGACATCTTTTAATTTTTTCTGCTAACTGGTGCGGTCCATGTAGAATGATGAAGTCTACAGTTTGGAATGACCCAAATGTAAAAGATAGATTGAAAGATTTTGACTCTGTAAACTTTGTAGACATAGACAAGCCTGAATCAAGGAAGTTAACTACTATGTATAGAGTCAGTGCGGTTCCAACTATTTATATAGTAGATGAAGAAGGTGTTCCCGTAAAAGCTGGAAACACTATGGACGTTTCAAGAACAATTAATTTTTTGAGCTAAGATGGATAAAAATAATTTACAAGTAGTGGTATTCATGACCACTTGGTGTCCACACTGCAAAAACATGAAGCATAATACTTGGTCAAATGATTCTGTCAAAAAAGCTGTGACTCCGTATCACAATAGTAAACCGGCTTTTATCTTATGTGACAAACCACAAAATAGATATTTGGTGGATGAATTTTCTATAGAAAAATATCCAACAGTCGTGGTTATGGATCAAGATCACAATGTAAAAAAGAAGGCTAATAATATGTCGGCAGATGAGTTAGTTGACTTTTTAAACAATATAGAAAATGAATAAAACCGACAAAATTCTTATCACTGGAGGAAGAGGTTTTGTAGGCTCTGCTCTTGGAGCCTTTCTTGCTTCAGAAGGCTTTACCACTGTAATAGGTGTTGAAGGGACAAGGCAAAATCTTGATCTCGGAGACGACGCTGACTTAGGTTACGTCTTTGACTGCAACCCTGATGTCGTGGTTCACCTTGCTACAAGACTACCAACAAAAGAGAACTGTCTAGATTATCCAGCAGGGATGATGTATGAAAATGTTTTTGTTACTTCTAAAGTCCTAGAAGAAGCAAGAATGAGTGGCTGCAAAAAGTTCATCACTATGTGGGATTCTTCTTGTTATCCAGACACTCCAATCATCCCTTACAAAGAATCGGATTTATGGAATGGCTCTCCCTATTGGTCAAAAAGATATTATGGCAACTCAGCCAAAGTGATGATGGAAATGACCATGGCTTTTGCTACCCAATTTCCTGAGATGACATGTATCAGTTTAATATCTCCTGAAATATATGGCCCAAACAGCGGGTTTAACCCCAGAAAAAACAAAGCGATAGAATCTATTATCACTAATATAAGAGCTGCGCAAGATCATGGTCGAGATCTTACAATAAAAGGCTCACCAAAAACGACTAGAGATTTCTTGTTTATATCAGATGCAGTCAACGCTTTAAGAGACTGTATTATGCATGAAGAAAATTCTGGCATTTATAATGTGTCAGAAGGAATCGACTACTCTTTAAAAGAACTTCACGAAATTGTTGCAGAGCAATGTAATTTTGAAAACAAAATATTCTGGTCTGATGAAGAACAAGATATCAAGCAAAGAAGTTGTTTGAACATATCCCTAGCAGAACAAGAACTTGGGTGGAAACCTGTTGTTGATATAAGACAAGGTCTAAAAATTACTTTAGATTATCATGACGAAAATTTAAGACCAACCTATCTACGCAAAGACTCAATACTGGAACGATGATAGAAGCAATAATATTATCAAAAGACAAAGCTTGTCAGCTAGACTTACTTCTTAGAAGCTTGCAAAGAAATAGTAAAAATCTATTCAAAATAAAAGTCATTTACGAAGCCTCCAGTAATAGTTTTGATTACGGGTACGACAAGTTAAAAGAAGAATTTTATTATAAAAATAGGCATGGTCTTCATTTTCCTATTAAGTGGTACAGAAGGTCAGATCAAAACTTAAGCAAGGATGTAGGAAACTTACTAAATGAAGATTGCAACTTAACTGCAATTTTTAACGATGAAAACTTTATGTTTTCTACACCCCCTTCCTACAAAAAAATAATTAAGTTATTTAGAAAAGAACCTATTTCTGCTCTGTCTCTCAGGCTAGGAGACAACACTGTCATACAGAATCCATATAGCGTAGATAAATATTTTATAGATAAGCCGAAAAATTTTACATTGATAAACGATACATTTGTAGCTTGGAATGCATCTTTATTAGAACCGTTTACAAATTTTGCTATACCCTTTTCTAACAGTGGTCACATATACACAACAAAACTTTTACAATATGTATTTGAAATTTCTAAGATAGAAACAATACAAGAATTTGAAGATGTCCTACAGAAAGACTTATATTCAGGTTCGTTTGAAGGTCTTATACCTCCATACATGTCATGCTTAGAAAAAAGTATACTAGTAAGCAATTCAGCTACTAAAATTTCAGATGATGAAAATTTTGACCAAAAGTTCGACACGTCGCCTTTTAGTCTTAATGAAAGGTATCTAAACGATTACATAATTGACTATGACTTTTTTAACTTTGAAAATGTATCAAAACCCTTTCAAGAACATATAACGAGATTTCGTCGTGAAAATAATATGCAGTACGGTCGTTAGAGCCGCTAAACAAGGAGACATGCATGGAGGATTGTATGTCATTGATATTGACTCAGGAAAGGTAGTGCATCATGCCCCTTATGAAATGGATTTTGTTAACGATAATGAGCGTGGAGGAGAGAGAGGTCTTCGTGGCATTTGCGTTCTTCCTGACCGCATTATCGTTTCTGATTCTGCTGGCTTTATTGAATTAGATAAAAATACATATCAAATAAAAAGAACTCATTCTGATAGAGATTATTTTAAAAGCATACACGAGATATGTTTCAGTAATGGTTTTCTTTGGGTAACTTCAACAGCTTATGATGCAGTGGCAAAGCTAGACTTGGATTTTAATGTCTTAGACTTTTGGGAAATAAAAGGCAATAGCCTAGAAAGTTCAAAGGAACTAACTGGCAAAGTTTCTATATCTTCCGAAGAAAAGACAAGTGATGATAACTACCATATAAATTCTATCTTTGCAGACAATGGAAAGGTTTTAGTTGCAGGGCTTCTAACTCCTCTTTACGATATAAAAACGATGGAAGAAGTTTGCGCTATTCCGTACTTACAAGCTCATGGTCACAAAATCCATAGCTTTGTTCACAACTTCTATAAGTACGAAGATATGACCATTGCTAATTTAACTAGTTTCAATGCTTTAGGAATATCAAAAAACAATATTGATTTTTCAATACACAAAATACCCAGATCAAGTCATGTTACGTACCATATAGACTCTATTGCAAAAAATAATTGGAATAGAGGCTTAGCAAGAAAAGATAACATTCTACTGATAGGATCTTCTCCTGCAAGAATATTAGTCTATGATCTAGAAACAGACGAGTTCATAAAAGAAATTAAGTTAGAAGAAGATATGAAACATGCTATTCACGGATTGGAGATATTAGATGAAGTTCAATAAAGACCTCGCTCTGGCAAACGGAGCAGAAAAAGTTAAAAATGGCAAAGATTTTTGGGGTTGGTTATTGCCAACGAAAGATGGTTTTCGTAAGATGGTTGCTTACGCCCATCGTGATGAAATTTTTTGGGTTCATCCTGAGTACAAAAATGGGCAAAACGATAAGAAGAAAAAGTAAAAAAGATAAAAAGCGTTTGAAGACAGAGCGTAGAACAAGAACAGCGAAGTCTACTGGCTCGGCTCACCTAAAGTAGGTCTTACTCAAACAAACTTAGGAATTTTCTAAAAATAAAAACGGCACTCTTTTCATTCCGTGTATAATATCTTGTTGGGTTAAACAGAGCTTGAGATAGAGCTAGAGCGACACCAACTCAACATGCCATTGTTGCACCAAGCAAGTAGTTAAAACTTTACATTTTCAACCCTAATCAATTTCTTGGTAAAACATGTGTCGCTCTTTTAATATTCTGTAGAACATAAGCATACGTGGACATCTAATGACATCAAATATCAAGGTTAAAAAGCGTAACGGAAGACTAGAAGAAGTAAACCTAGATAAGATAAACAAATGTGTAGAAAGAGCCTGCGAAGGTTTAGATGACGTAAATGCTAGCGAAGTTGTTCTTGATGCAAGCCTTCAGCTTTATAGTAAAATAACAACTTCTGAAATAGATACTGCTTTGATAATGTCGGCTCGTTCAAAAATAGAACAGGAGCCTAACTACAATTATGTTGCAACAAATTTGTTGTTAGCAAGTTTATACAAAGAAGTCTTTGGCAAGAGTGTCAATGGAGACTTTCTAGACGAGTACAAGTCTTCCTTCATAAAAAATATAAAGATGCTTGTAAAAGAGGTTGTTTCTTTGCGTCGAGTCGGTATTGAAGTTGTGTTGGTTAGTTCAGGCGCGGTGGGCGCGGGGATGGAAGCTTTAGGCCTGAAAAAAAGGCCGACGGACCTTCCCGACCTTCAGATGGCTGCGGCGATAGGACAAACGCGTTTGATGGCTATGTATGAGAGGCTTTTTTCTGCTAAACGGTATAAAACAGGGCAAGTTCTTTTAACGCACGATGACTTTAAAAATCCTAGGCGCCGTTTGAATGCACGAAGTACCATGTTGAATTTGCTTCGAAACAATATTATTCCGATCGTTAATGAAAATGATGTAGTTGCTGTGGATGAAATTAAAGTAGGCGATAATGATATTTTGGCCTCTTTGGTCTCGTTATTAATTCGTACCGATGCCCTCATCCTGTTGTCGGTTGTAGATGGCCTTCGCGAACCCACTTCTTCGGGAAGAACACGAAGAGTGTCTCTTTTAGAAGAGATTACTCGCGATACGCTGAAAATGGCGACCGGGGTGGGTAGCATTCTTTCGATAGGGGGCATGGCGACTAAACTTAAGGCCGCTCAAACGGTTACAAAATCAGGGGCGATGGCCGTGATTGCAAATGGGCGAAAGGAAGATGTTTTGACCCGGATCATAAAAGGGGAAGATGTAGGCACATTAGTTGTTGGGCACAAAGACAAAGAACGTCGCAAGTCAAAGGTTGGAAGATAAGGAGGAACAAGATGGTTATATATTCTTTGACTTTTGGCCTTCGACCTTTAGACTTTTGACTCTTAAAGAAACAGGAGTATAGATATGGGATTTCATGCAGATATGGTAGAGATAGGAGATCAGGCCGTCAAGGCTTCGCGGACTCTTGCTTCGTTAACTTCTCGCAAAAAAGATGCGATTTTAGAAGCGATGGTTGGCGAGTTAGAGGGGCGGCGTGACGAGCTTAAAGTCGCGAATGCAGAAGATCTGAAAAGGGCCGAAAAAGAGGGGCTATCTTCAGCCATGTTGGATCGACTGGAACTGACCGATGCACGTATGGATGCGATGATTAAGGGCATTCAAGATGTTGTGTCTTTAAAAGATCCGGTGGGTACAACGATTAGTAGTTGGATTCGACCTAATGGGCTTGAAATACAGAAAGTTCGTGTTCCTATCGGCGTGATTGGGATGATCTACGAGTCACGTCCTAATGTGACGGTTGATGCGGCTACGCTGTGTTTTAAGACGTCCAACGCGGTTATCCTTCGAGGTGGTTCCGAATCCATTCATTCTAACAAGGCCTTAGCCAAGGTTCTGCAAGAAGGCGGAAAAAAGAAAGGACTTCCGGAAGGGACTATTCAGCTGGTTGAAACAACGGATCGCGAAGCAGTTAAAGAACTGGTTCATCTTGTTGGTAAAGTTGATGTGATTATTCCTCGTGGAGGTGAAGGGCTTATACGGATGATTACGAAAATGTCACATATCCCTGTGATTAAACATTACCAGGGAAATTGTCATACCTATGTGGATGAGAGTGCGGATTTAGAAATGGCGTTAGAAATAAGTGAGAACGCCAAGTGTCAACGGCCCGGTGTTTGTAATGCGATGGAAACGCTGTTAGTTCACGAAAAAGTGGCGGCTGAATTTTTACCGACACTTGTTCAACGTTTACGGATTCATGGCGTTGAATTGCGGGGAGACGAGATTGCATGCACGATTGATTCCTCGATCAACGAAGCTAAAGAAGACGATTGGTACACGGAATACTTAGATCTCATTTTAGCGATTCGCATTGTTCCAGATGTTAAAGCGGCCATTGAACATGTTAATCAGTACGGGTCGCATCATTCCGATGCCATTGTTGCTTCATCGGAGGGGGCCCAAAAGATGTTTACTCAGGAAGTCGACTCCTCGACGGTCTATGTAAACGCTTCTACTCGTTTTACAGATGGAGCCGAATTTGGGTTGGGGGCTGAGATTGGTATTAGTACTGACAAGCTTCATGCGCGAGGACCAATGGGGCTTGAAGAGCTTACGACGTATAAATATATTGTTTTGGGTAAAGGACAGATTAAAGAATAAGGAAAGACGATAAGCACTAAGCACTAAGGTCTAATGACTAAAAGTCGTTTTAGATATTTTGTCATTAGGGCTGCCTTAGGTTATTAGATATTATGATTTAGGATCTTTTGTGGCTATGACAGAACATCTTCCAGCATTTACTTTTATTGACTTCTCAATGATGGGCTTAATTATTATGGGTGGAGTACAAGGGCTAAGTCGTGGTTTATCAGGTGAGATTATTCGGATGATTAGTTTGACTTTTGCATTGGGTGTGGGGTGGTATTTATATGAATCTGTCGGTCCGTATGTGGAAGAATACACCCGTCTTCATCCTTCTTTTTCCTCTATCGTTTCTTTTTGTGTGATATTCATCTTGGCGCTGGTGGTTTTGTCATTGGTTAGGTTAGCTATAGGGGGCATGATGGACTTTGCTTTTAAAGGAAGTATCGAACGGATTGGAGGGGTTTGCTGGGGCATGGTACGGATGACTCTTTGGGTCTTGGTGGTGGTGGTGGTGGTGGTTAGCAGTCTCTGGCCTCATGCATATTTTTCCCGGTTGATTTTAGAAGATTCTGTTATTGGCCGTACATTATCCACTCATGTTGTTCCCTATTATCAAGCCTTTACCAAGGATCGTCTGGATGGGGAACTGCCAAAGTTTACAGAAGAAAAAAATCTTTTTGAATGGGAATAGGCTGAAAGAGATTCATGGTTAAACAGATCGTTGGGGCAAGTCTGTCGTGATAAGAGGATACTCGAATTTCCAGCTTTATAGTCCTTATGGGAAACATTATTTCCAAAAATGTGCTTGAGAATATACGTTTACACAATGATATTGTAGGCGTTATTGGTAATCATATCCCGCTTAAAAAAGCCGGGTCTATTTTCAAAACCTTGTGTCCTTTTCACAAGGAAAAAACGCCTTCCTTCACGATAAACCCTCAGCGGCAAATTTTTCACTGTTTTGGATGTGGGGAAGGTGGAGATATTTTTGCCTTTGTGATGAAGTATGAAGGGGTCGACTTTGTGACGGCTGTTCGCATACTTGCTGATAAGGCAGGAATACAGGTGTTGCTAGAGCAAACGACTTCTAAGGGAGGGGAGGGGGATAAAGATACGCTTTACACATTACTTGATAAGTTGGCTTTGTTTTACCAGGAGTTCTTAATGCAGGATTCAGCAGCGTCTGTTGCTCAAGCGTATCTGCAAGGGCGTCATTTAGAGCGTAAAATGATTAGTACCTTTACGGTGGGATATGCGCCAGATCGCCAAGGGTTACTAAAAGAATGGGGTCATAAGAATGGGTACACGGTTAAACAATTGGAGAGGGTAGGTATGATGGGGAAGAGTGAGTCTTCATCTTCCGGTCCTTTTTCATATGAACGCTTTCGGAATCGTTTGATGTTTCCCATTCGAGATGAGCTTGGGCGTGTGATCGGTTTTAGTGGACGTATTTTGGATAAAAACGCGCGTGTGGCTAAATATATAAACAGCCCAGAAACCGTCCTTTTTAAAAAAAGTCGGGTTCTGTACGGGTTGGATCAGGCTCGGCGCGCAATGGTTGATCGAAGGGAAGCCATTGTTTGCGAAGGTCAAATTGATGTTATCCGTTGTCAAGAAGCAGGGGTCAAAAATGTGGTGGCGCCTCAGGGGACGGCCTTAACCGAGGACCATGCCCATATCCTTAAACGGTATGCGGATAGTATTGTCTTAGTGTTTGATGCAGATACCGCAGGACAAAAAGCAGCTTTGAGATCGGCTGAAATTTTTTTGGCCACAGGGTTGAGTCTAAAGTTGGTGTCTTTGCCTCAAGGCGAAGATCCCGACTCGCTGATTCAATCACAAGGGGCTCAAACCTTTTTAGATCGACTGTCTCAGGCTCAAACCGTTGTCGATTATCAGATCGATGTTTTAGGGTCTACCTTCGATTCTGGCGATGAAGCGGGGGTTATGCGGACGGCTCGTTCGGTATTAGAAATGATAAACCGAACGCCCATCGCGGTTCAACGTGATCAGCTTATACAGCGAGCTGTAGCCCGATTAGGAATTAGTGAGCAGGCGCTTCGACACGATCTTAAACAGTTCTCTCGAAAACGATATACGTTTTCAGACAGACCGACTGAAGCTCCTCGGCCAACAGATCAGCCTCCTGAAGAGAGGGCTCTTGTAGAACTCCTATTAATACATCCAACCTTGAATGAACTTATTGTGAAGTTCATTTCCGTCGATGATCTGACCGATCCTATTTGTCGAAAAATCGTTGAACAAATGGTCGTATGTGGTCATCGAGATTATGAAGCGGTGCTGGATGTGTTTCAGGGTGAAGATTCCGAGTGTCTTCGATTGATTGCGTGCATTCACGCAGAAAATAGAGGGATCGATTTAGACGAAACCTCCTTGAGACAGGTTGCACAAGATCTTGTCTTGGTGATTCGTAGAAAAGCTTTAGAACGGCAACGGAATAAACTTCGCTCTGAGTTAAGCCAGGTTGACCGGAACGACAAACGTCGTATTCAGAACGAGTGTTCGCAGTTGAGTGTGCTTATTCATAACCTGCGGCAAGGGTGGGAAAAAGCGTTACCTATACTAGAGTTTGACGGGTGAAAGCTTCGTCGGTTCTTTCAGAAGGTATTAAAAAAACAAAAAAAATTTGTCTTGCACTTGACGTTTAGCTGGCTGTAGGGAATATTTTTGGGATTTTGTCCTCAGGGACTATAAGTAATGAATTATAACTTTTATCGTATAGGTTGAATAATGGCTAAAACTGTTAAGAAAAAAACGAAGAAAAGCTCTCCCAAAACGAAAAAATCCGAGTCACGGAAGAAAATCCAGACACGATTGACGAAGAAGCCAAAGGCCTCGAAAATCAAACCCAAGAAAACGTCTAGGCCTAAAGAAACGATCTCTTCAGCAAAGAAAGAGGTGAAAAAGGTTTCTGCTGATTGGAAAAATAGCGAGGGAGAGAACGAAGGGGCTATTTTTAAAATAGATCGGCATGATCGAAATGAAAAAATTAAAAGCTTAATTAAATTAGCCCGGGAACAAACGTATCTTACCTTTGATGATATTAACGAGACCTTACCTAAGAATGTTATTAACCCAGATGAATTTGATGGCATTCTTATTCTTTTACGAGGTATGGATGTTGAAATTATTGAAGCGGCGGAAGTGGAGAAATTTAAAAGGCAACAGGAAAAAGAAGAGCGAACAAAAGAGGCCAATAAAGGGGATGTTTTAGACGATCCCGTCCGTATGTACCTTAAACAGATGGGCCAAGCCCCTCTGCTAACGCGGGAACAGGAGGTGGAGATTTCCAAGCGTATTGAAGAAGCGGAGATCCATGGACGTGAGTTGTTTAATCAATTTGGCTGTGCGACCCAAGCCTATCTTGATCTGACCGATCGATTAGAAAAAGGCGAGGAACGTTTTGATCGAATTGTTAGTGATAAGCACGTCGAAAGCAGAGATAGATATCTTCGCGTTCTTCCCCGGTTGCGAAACAATATTGTCCGGAACCACGAACTTGCTGCAAAACAGTATAAAGCGTTTAGCTCCAGTCGTGCTGCCAAGTCTGAACGAGAGCGTAAACAGAAAGAGTTAAAAAGGATACAACAACGGCTGGCGGGTTATTTTGAAAAACTTTATTACAAGCAAAAAGCCGTAGAAGATATTATGCCCTTAACGGATGAAGTCTATAAAGACCTACGTAAAACCAAAGAGCGGATTGAAGGGTTAGAAAAAAAGCGAAAAAGTAAAACGCAGGCGGCTGATTTACGCCAGGAAAAGAAACGACTTTGCCAGTTTGAAGAACAACAAAGAATATCCGCGGATGAATTTAAGCAAGATTATCAAACGCTAAGGATCTGGCTTCGTAAAGGACTTCAAGCGAAGACAGAAATGGTGGAAGCCAACTTGCGCCTAGTCATCAGTATTGCGAAAAAATATACCAACCGAGGGCTTTCGTTTTTGGATCTTGTTCAGGAAGGGAATATGGGGCTTATGAAAGCCGTGGAAAAATTCGAATATCGTCGTGGATATAAATTTAGTACCTATGCGACGTGGTGGATTCGACAAGCCATTACACGTTCTATTGCGGATCAGGCACGTACGATTCGTATTCCCGTACACATGATTGAAACGATTAACAAACTGATGCGTATTCAGAAACAACTTGTGCAAGAATATGGCCGTGAACCAACGCCCGAGGAAATTGCTGAAGAAATGATGTTCCCGGTTGAGCGCATTAGAGCCATTTTGAAAATAGCCCAACAACCCATTTCATTACAAAGTCCCATTGGCGATAGTGAAGATGCAAATTTTGGAGACTTTATTGAAGATAAATCCGCTAAAAATCCATCAGAAATGACAGCCTACACGCTCCTTAAAGAGAAAATTCAAGACGTCTTATATACATTGACCGACCGAGAACAAGAAGTGCTGAATCTCCGTTTTGGATTGAAAGATGGTTATTCGCGAACGTTGGAAGAGGTCGGCAGAAAGTTTCATGTTACCCGTGAACGAATTCGTCAAATAGAAGCGAAAGCCCTACGTAAAATGAGACATCCTACCCGACTTAGAAAGCTAGAAGGGTTTCTTGAGGTTGGAGAAGCATAAAGGGAGAAAACCTGTGACCGAAGTCCAGTCTCCCATAAAACAGATCATCAAACGGGATGGAATGATTGTCCCGTATGACAAGGACCTCATTACAACGGCTATTTTTAAATCCGCGGTATCCATTGGTGGCTCAGATCGAGCAACCGCTGAATCCCTTTCCAAACAGATCGAACAAGCGCTTGCTGATACATATGGTCCTGGCGCGATCCCTACGGTTGAAGACATTCAAGACCTGGTTGAGTCTACGTTAATCAACGAAGGCCATGCGAAAACCGCGAGGGCCTATATCATTTATCGGCATGAAAGGGCTAAGTTACGGGAAGCGCGACAAACGACTTTTGATGCCGTTGAAAATATTCCTTACAAAAAGGTCTATGATGCTTTATGTTGGAATATCGATCATGGATGCGACAGTATCGAAGGGTTGAACGAAATTATCAAGAGAGGCGAGTTCCCTGATTTAGTGCGTGCGGTTACCGATCGTTATGATCAAGAAGTAGCGCAAGGCGCCGAAAAAATTATAGACCAGCTACCTGACGTTTGTATGGTTATTGTAGCCGGTCCCTCTTCTTCGGGGAAAACTACGACGACGATCAAAGCGAGTGAAAAGCTCGAGAAAGCCGGCCGAAGATTTAAGTCCATTATCATCGATCACTATTTCTTCGATTTGAAGATGCATCCCAAAGATGAGTTTGGTGATTATGATTACGAAACTCCGCAAGCCTTAGATCTCGAACTCATTAATGACCATCTTGTTCAGTTGATCGAAGGTAAATCGATTAGGACGCCGGACTATGATTTTAAAACCGGAAAACGAACTCTTGATGTACACGAAATGTCATTGGCTGAAAACGAAATCCTTTTGATCGATAGTTTACATGGCCTTTATGATCAAATGACAAGTGGTATTCCTACAGAAAAAAAATTCCGGTTGTATATTGAAACATTAGGACAAATACATAATGAGCATGGCATCTTTATGCGGTGGGCTGATAATCGCCTTATGCGGAGGATGATCCGTGATAGTTGGCACAGAAATCTAAAGCCGGACCAAACCCTTACCCATTGGCATTATGTTCGCAGAAGTGAATTGCAAAACATTATTCCCTTTATTGGAACAGCCGATTATGTCGTGAATAGTGCGTTGCCCTATGAGTTGCCGATTCTAAAACATCGCCTTTTCAAATACTTTCCTGAGGCCATGGAAATTTATAAAAATGAGCCGAAGCGACAGGATGCCTATATTCGTGCGAAACGTGTGTATGAATTTCTTGATCCCATGACCGAAGTTGCCGATGATACGTGCGTGCCCTCGCGGGCCTTACTGAGAGAATTTATTGGTGGAAGCGAATACGAATACTAATCAATACTCTTTGCCGGACCTGTTAAAAGTCAGTGCGGAATCCTTCGCAAAGCAAACCGCTATTATCTGTCCCGATCGCGAACTCAATTTTGAAACCTTTGATCAACGTTCAGATTCTGTTGCGGCATTTCTGGCCGCAAAAGGAATTCGTAAAGGAAATCGAATAGGGCTTTACTGTATTAACTCAGATGCATTTGCTATAGCCTACTTTGGGATTGTGAAAGCCGGGGCCACGGTTGTTCCTATTAACTTGCTCTTAACCCCGAAAGAAGTGGCTTACATTCTTAATGATGCGGGGGTACGTGGACTTATATACCATGAGGCCTTTTACGAAGCCGTCCCCCTTGTTTTAAAGCAAGTAGACGAAGCAGAACTTTCTATCTGTATAGGCGCTCGTGAAACGGGTTCCAACCATGAATATGCCTGGGATGATGTTATACACTTTGAGGGAAAGGTCCCTGATATTCAGGTTGAACCGAAGGAAGACGTTGTTGCACTGATTTATACGTCTGGGACTACAGGATATCCCAAAGGGGCTATGTTAACCCATACCAACCTCATCTCAAATACCTTTAGCATTAAAAGCGCGTTAAAGCTTACACCGGGTTCCGATAGATTCTTGCTGGTGTTGCCTATGTTTCATGCGTTTGCTGCAACGGTTGGGATGTTATTTCCTCTTTTACACGGTTGTACCTTTGTCCCACTCCCAAAATTTGGGCCTGCACTGGTTGCGAATACCATTGAAAAGGTCAAGGCCACCATTTTTATGGGGGTTCCTAGTATGTACAGTGTACTGATGAAATTATCCGATGAGTATATCCCTAAATTTTCTTCCCTGAACTACTGTGTGTCAGGCGGGGCCGCCATGCCGGTTGAATTAATGAAGCAATTTGAAGCCCGTTTTGGGAAATATATATACGAAGGAGATGGCCCTACAGAATGCTCGCCTGTTACCTCTGTAAATCCGATTGGTGGAGTACGCAAACCAGGGTCCGTTGGCTTAGCTGTTCCGGGTGTTGAAATGAAAATCCTCGACGATCAAGGAGAAGCGCGACCTCGAGGTGAAATGGGAGAGCTTTGTGTTCGAGGTGCTAATGTGATGAAAGGATACTGGAACCGTGAAGAAGAAACGAAAGCATCATTTTTTGGAGACTGGTTTCGAACCGGGGATCTGGGCATGCAGGATGAAGATGATTACTTTTTTATTGTTGACCGCATCAAAGACATGATCATTGTCAACGGAATGAATGTTTATCCTCGTGTTGTCGAAGAAGTGTTGTATGCCTATGAACTCGTTCGTGAGGCTGCCGTGGTCGGGGCTCCGCATAAGCTGCACGGGGAAATTCCTATTGCTTATATTGCTCTAAAAGAGGGGTATGATGTAACGGTGAAGGACGTCCGCACTTTTTGTAAGGGACATCTGGGACGGCATCAGATTCCTAAAAACGTATTTTTTATGAAAGAATTGCCTAAAAATACAACCGGTAAAATTCTTAAACGAGAACTTCGAAAAGCCGGTGAAATAGAGCGGGGCATTGCATAATTCAGGGCTCAACGATTCCGTTGAGGAGGCGGTATTCGAGCGTAAATGCATGCAAAAAATACTTGTCCCTTTTTTGTTTTTCGCATTGCCTCTTTTGTTTGTTGTGGTATATATTCAGCGTTTTTTTTAGTGGCCCCATCGTCTAGCCAGGTCTAGGACACCAGGTTTTCATCCTGAAAACACGGGTTCAAATCCCGTTGGGGTCACCATCGTTGATTCGCCGGTTGGGTTCCACTTTGTTTGCCTCCTCCTCAAAGTTCATTGAAAAAGGTTACTATAACGATTCCTGAATATACATTTGATTAGTGCTCTGGACGCAGTAACTTTCACCTGTTTGGTGTTGTCATGTCATCAAAGCATTAGAACGAGAAATTCGCCCAAGGATTCGTGCTGACAAAACCTGAGCCTGGCGAACTTATTATTTGGGCATCTGAGTTTCCCATCGCAATAGCATAATTAGTTGTATTTCCACTGGTGCTGTTGCAGATAATCAGATTTCCACTAGAAATAACTTCAGTATTTTTTTTGCATAACGTAACTTCCTCCCTTATATTTCATCCGTTCAAAACGGATACGGTAATAGGCTTCGATAGGGAATAGCATGTACTCGTACTTTATTCAGTTTGTTTGCCGTGAAGTGTATGATATTTCTATTTAAGAATTTTGACAAAGTGAAGAGACATGAATTCTAGCAGAAAGCCTCCCTTGACGAGGACAATTCATAAAGAAGCAATATGAAAACGATAAAACAATATAATATAGGTATCGTTGGTGTGGGCACCGTGGGAACAGAGATGGTTCGTTTATTAAAAAAGCGTCGGTTTCCCGTGAACCAGCTGATTATTTTTGCGCGTACAGAACGTCATATCGAAATTGATCAGGAATCTTTCCATGTTCGGGTTGCGACCCCTGAAGAGTTTGAGGATATAGACTTTGCTTTTTTTGCGGGGACCGAAGGAGCAAAAGGCGCTTCACAGACGTTAGGATGGGAGGCGGTGCAACGTGATTGTGTGGTCATTGATAATGGTGACGATTTCCGAATGGATCCCCGTGTTCCTTTAGTGATTCCAGAAATAAACCCTGAATCACTGCATGATCATCAAGGATTTTTTGCAAATCCAAATTGCAGCGCGATTATTGCCTTAATGGCTCTAGCGCCTTTACATCGTGCAGCTGGAATTCAACGTTTTATCGCGTGTACCTATCAAGCGGTTTCAGGAAGCGGAAGTTCTGCGGTAAAGGAGCTTAAAGCCCAGATAAAGGACTGGGCACAAGGGGATGATGCTCGGCCATCCGTCTATCCACATCCCATAGCCTTTAATGTGTTGGCTCAAATTGGGGGCGTAAAAGACGAGCCAGGTGTTACGAGTGAAGAGCTTAAAATGAAGCGGGAAACACATAAGATTTTAGGGGATGACTCTATCCAAATCTCGACGACCTGTGTACGTGTACCCGTGTTTAATGGGCATAGTGAAGCGATCCATGTTGAGTTCGAAAATGAACTTTCAGTCGAAGAAGCAAGAAAAGTCTTAGATGAAGCTCCGGGCGTTCAAGTTATCGATGATATTGATAACAACCAATATCCTACATCGTTAGATTGTTGTGGGAAGGAAGATGTTCTCGTGGGACGTTTGCGGAAGGATGAGAGTGTTGAACATGGATTAGCTTTATTTGTATCCGGGGATAATCTTTGGAAAGGCGCTGCCCTTAATGCCATTCAGATTGCTGAGAAGCTCATCGAAATAAGGGCCCGCTAGTTGATGAATATCCAAGGAAAAGAACTGTTAAAGGGGCTTGTTGATCGGACTGTTGATATTCATTCAACGCATGAACTTTCCAAAAAACTTCAGGTCTCCAAAGACGAAAATCGACCTTTGCGTATTAAACTAGGTGCGGATCCCTCTTCTTCTGATCTGCATCTTGGCCATGTTGTTGTTCTTAACAAGCTCCGAGAATTTCAAGATGCAGGGCATACCATTGTTTTTATCATTGGTGATTTTACCGGGATGATAGGGGATCCTTCTGGACAATCTAAAACACGCGTATCTCTATCCAAAGAGGAGGTTGAGGAGAATGCGAAAACCTATCAGGAACAAGTGTTTAAAGTTTTGAATCCAAAACAGACAGAGATTCGCTTTAATTCGGAATGGTGTGGATCTATGAGCTTTGAAGATGTTATTCGATTGACTGCCCATTGTACGGTTGCTCAGATATTGGCTCGGGATGACTTTTCAAAAAGGTATACGAACCATCAGCCGATTTCTTTGGTAGAATTTATCTATCCCATTGTCCAGGCGTATGATTCGGTTATGGTGCAAGCGGATGTCGAATTAGGGGGGACGGATCAGTTATTTAATTTGTTATTGGGCCGCGAGTTGCAGAAAGCCTATGGGCAAGAACCTCAGGTGGTGATGACTTTGCCCTTACTTGAAGGACTTGATGGGATCCATAAAATGAGCAAAAGTTTAAATAATTACGTGGGTATTACCGAATCACCCAAAGAAATTTTTGGGAAAGTCATGTCTATAAGCGATGAATTAATATGGCGTTATTTTTCTCTAATTCTATGCATGCGGGAAGATGAACGAAAAGAGATTGAACAATCTGTAGTGTCAGGAACCCGACATCCACGGGATATTAAAGATGAGCTTGCACAGAATATTGTCGCTATGTTTTATAGTCAAACCGATGCACAGCATGCATCGCAAGAGTTTGCTGCGGTCTTCAAAAATAAGGAGGTGCCTGAAGATATTCCTGAGGTGCAGATGTCTGGTGATCCAATCGGTATCTTAAATTTATTAACCCAAACACACCTTACAACGAGTAACGGTGAAGCACGTCGCTTAGTTCAGCAGGGTGGGGTGTCTATTGACGAGCAAAAAGTTACCGATCCAACGTTCCAAGTAAAACTTAAAAAAGGTATGATTATAAAAGCGGGTAAACGAAAATTTGTAAAAATTTTGTTGAAATAATTGGATACTAGATACTGGATTTTGGATGCTAGAGGTATGCTTCAATTCTGATTCTCTGCAATCCGCAATCTGTAATCCTAAATCCGCACTCAACTGCCCTCGTAGCTCAGCAGGATAGAGCATCGGATTTCTAATCCGAGGGTCGCAGGTTCGAACCCTGCCGAGGGCGCCATTTTTAAACATCTGATATTAAGAACCTATAATCCTAAATCCGGCAGTTAAACCCGGTTTTCTGCACGAATCATTTGGGCCAAAAGGCATTAGAAAAAAGCATCGACACAGCCAGCGGGTGCGCCTACGTTTTTTTATAACCTTTTGACTCCAAAGCATTCGCGTAGAAATCCCATGTTTAACTGTCGGATCTAGGATTATGCCCAGAAAGATGCCTTCCGTAATCCCTGTTCTACCATTGCAAAAGAGTGTGAATCTGACTATATTCTATACCATGAATGGAAGTGTCACACATGATCGAAGCGAAGAAACTCCCGAGGCAAAAGCACGTTGGTTTAGAAGCCTGCCTCTTGTAGACCGAATGGATATGCTTTGTTCTCTAACCGATTTGGCCCTGACTGCAAACCCAAGTCTGCGTACTGTAAACATGCTCAACCGATTACAGGACGTATTCAAGTCCTTTCAGAAATATGATGTAAAATATTATGATGTAAAATATGTTGTGATTGGTGAGATCGCCTCCATTCTCCACGGTGTGCCTCATGCCACTTTTGGTCTCGATATTCTTATCGAAGCCACACCTGATAACGCGAAAAGGCTTCTTGATGCGTTGCAAGATGCCAAGCTCGGAACAGCTTCCCTCACATCCGTTAGAGACATCCTGGCCCATGAAATTACCATTTTCAAAGACCGTGTGCGCATAGATGTACAAACTTTCACACCAGGTATTGATGATTTTACCTCAGCCTGGCAGCGTAGGCATACAGTTACGTACCAAGGACAAAATTTTTCATTCTTTCTAAAGCTGATCTCATCGCTACAAAGCAAGCGGTAGGACGTGACGTTGATCTTGAGGATGTACGTCTTCTGAAGCTCTCGGACGAAACGGGGAAGATAGAAATTTAAGAAATAAGTTGTTCTTGGATATCCATGAAACCCAACGGCATAGCCGCCGATGAGTAAGTAATCAACTTTATGATCGTTCAAGAACTCTTTGAAGTCGTTCGGTAATAAAGGCTTTTCTATAAGCTACCTGTCTATGACTGTGCATAGCTCTGAGGCGTTCTATAGGGGACTTCTTGAGCCAAAAGGTCTTGTCCTCTTGTTCCTTTAGGTCTGAAATAGATAAAATTGAGCAGTCTAGTTTTAATTCCATTATCTTTATAATGCGATAAATATATATCGATTTCAATCTAAATGATATCCTCGTTTTTTTATTTCCCCCTACTCGTGTTTTTACCGTGAAAAGTGAAATCATAACAACCGCCTTCTCACCCATTTTGTAATAATCAATCAAGGGTCATGGTTTTTGCAAACCTTCTGGACTGCGTCTGATAACTTTTCTAAAAAAAAATCATTTTCCCAGGAAGATTTTTGAGAGCGATCCGTCTGTAGGTATAGATAGCGAATTAGAACTTAAATCTGTCACTAACAACGAAAGGAAAAATGATGCGAGTTCAGTCTCTACAAGTTAATAAAGGAACGGTGGTTATATGCGGCGTCATTATTCTTTTTGCGATCTTTTTTCCGCGTTTGCAGACTCAACTTACAAGTGCAAAACCGAAGCTGTCCATCATTTCTTTGGGCGTTCTATATTCTAAGCATTTTCTCGGTCTATTATTCAGTAACTCCACAGCCCAGCTCAACTGAGCGGAGCTGT
>WLWG01001493.1_pt1 | contig 20928 bp, 12 predicted proteins | sample 6712871 | NCBI WGS metagenome assembly WLWG01 (sample SAMN12718693, study PRJNA515312) | sponge metagenome | isolation source: marine sponge | host: Mycale hentscheli | place: New Zealand: South Island, Marlborough, Capsize Point | collected 2003-05-01
AATAGTTACTCTGAGGATCGAAATCATCAAAATAAGGAGCAACGTTGAGATTAGTTTCCTGTGGCATAATTCTTTAGAACTGCAAGATAATCTTTACATCTTCTTTCTGTGACGAAGACCTTGTTACAGAAGGTCTATTATCAAGGAAAATAATGTTTCCAGAGTACTTTTGAGACTCTGGTTGTGAAACACCATTAGTGAAGGATTGACCAAGATAATATGTCCTACTATTTAGAACTGTTGAGATGCCGGTAAATGCGGTATCAATACCTAAATTAGAACTTCCTCCAACAATCGTAAAACTACCACCAGTAGTAATATCATTGGTAAATCTATTCATATTAAATCCATATGTTGGATCAGGATTTAATGAACCATTGGTATTAAAACCAGCAGTTGACTTATCCTGCCAGTACTTCAGAACACCAGTAACTTGATCATATGAAACAACTCTACCAACAGCAGTTGATCCAAGACCAACTGTTTGAGTGATGTATGTGTCCTGAGTAAATGTCACTGAACTATAACCAGTACCAGTCAATCTAAGGGCATAAAGAGTACTAGCCTTATCAAGTGTAAGATTTGAACTTGAACCCTGTGCGTATGGATTTTCTACAAGTCCTACAGATGCAAACTGGTTACCAGTGATAAAATCTGGATTTTCAGTATCATTTTCAAATCTAGAATATGTCAGAACATTATATGCACCTAGTTCTCTGTAGATATCGGCACCATGACCACCTTGTGGTGGGACAATTACATTAAAAATTGGTAAAGTTGTACCAGTAGGAACTCCAGCAGATTCCCAATCAACAGAACCAAAGGTATATCCAGAACCTCCTTTGGAAATATTAATACTTTCTACTTTGGAGTCATTGTTGATAACAATAGTTGCTTCTGCACCATTACCGTCGCCTTTAATAGGAACTCTAGTATATGTTCTATTGGCAGTACCAACACCAACACCACGGTTTCTGATTGTAATGACCTTTAATTGACCACTGTTTTCAGCGTTATCTCTTACTGGAGTATATTTGACACTTGAATACCAATCATTAGGAACAGGAATGTAGTTAGTCGAGTCAAATTTAATTGCCTGACTTGGACTGATGGTATAGAGGTATTTCCAAATGTAACCATCACCGCTACTACCCGCTCCTCTTGGTTCTAGATCAGTGAAAGTTGGTTCGTCCAGAGAAGGACTACCAACAAAGTTGTTTTGAGGGTCAGCACCATTATAGAGACAAATATAGACTCTATAATCACTATTCATTACATAATAGTTTGCAGAATATAGGTCAAACGAACCCGAAGGTTGTGAAGGATTATTTCTACTAATATCATGACGATACATGTCATAGGTAGTACCCGATGTCCAGGTTACTTTCCTAACAACCTGACTTACATCACTTGCATTTATTTTTTTCAATGCAAGCATTGAATCCCATGTGTCACTATAGGTTTCAAAACTATCAATCGGAGTGGGAGGATTAGAATCCCAGTTTGATTGATAGTCCGTTGCATTAGGAATACCAATGAAAGTATAATAAGAATTTGAGCTGGACTGGATACCGGCAACAAAATTCTTAGCATTCAATATTCTAAGTTGATCAGTAATTATTGCTGCCATTTTGTTAGGACTTTTTGTTATTTAGTTAGTTAAATGTAATGTAATCTATTTTCTTTCAACAGTAGGTCAACCCTTAACTGATATAATGTCACTCAAATCCATTATACGACTATTTATAGATATCTATCTGATTTTAGAGGAACAGTTCTACTAACAAGACCAGAAGTTGATATTCCAGTATATCCATTCAGTGTATAGGTATTAAATGATCCAATTCCCACTCTCTTGTCAACGTCAAAAAGAATTTTACCCCAACTGTATTGTCCTGTAAAAGTTGATCCGTAACTGATATTGTCAATAGAACCAACATTTGTTGTAATTCTTCTGACAACTGTAACGCCATAACCAGCAACGGTAATCATCTCTGTTGATACTGCCGCAACCTGATATACTGCGTCAGAGTAAGTAATGGCAGTTCCAACAACATTGGACATGGTGTCCTGTGTATTAAATGATCCACCAGCGTCAATATTGGTATCAAATATAGTTAAATAGTCATCAACATTGATTTTACTGACTGTAATACCAGTTCCAATCAAATATCCATCCCTCATAAATGAATCTTGTGGAATAAAGAGGTCAAATATGTATTTGTTTTGTGAACCAACCTTTGTAGTGTTGAAACCAACAATGGTTCCATAATCTCCAATATAAGAATCAATAGGAATCGATTCACTAACAACTTCTGGTGTTTCAATAAGAACAGTTGGTGGGTTGGAAGATGTATAACCTGTTCCAGGATTTACAACTGTTATTGTATTGACTGATCCATCAGAAATGGTTGTAGTTGCAGATGCCCTCTGTGTCAATCCAATTCCTATAGGTGTAGAAATGGTGATCTGTGGTGCAAATGTATAACCAATTCCAGAATTAGTTATGTTGACAGAAGTAATTGTTCCTGCGGAAGAAACAATCGCTGTAGCAGAAGCAGAAACCAGTGTATTCTGAGACACGATAGTGATGTTATTCTGGAAGGATCTTCCAGACGTTTCGTTTTCTGCTCCATAAAGAGGTCTTACTGAATCAACATATGCAAGAGTTGATGCCAAACTTACTGGTTGAATCAGATAAGATGTAGGATAAATCAAAGGCTCATAATGAATTCTGTCCTTACCAACAACTTCACCATCAATAATCTTATCTGTAAGTTGCTTGCACCAGGTAACAGGTCTCCGGAGGTCTGCATCAGTTGTAATACCAGGTCCACCATAGGGATTAGTGAATACAGTATCAATAGTGATAATATTAGTAACTATTCTTGGATCCTCGTCAAGACCAATACCCTGATCAAGTTCAGGGTTATTGTCAATGTCAAGACTATCACCGAGTTTGACAGTTTCTAAAATATCAACGAATTCAACATCAATACCAGGAGTTCCTTTGTAAAACAGAATCTTAGATGTATCACCTGCCTTAGGTTTCTCAGTAAATCGAATAATACTACCACCATCGAAGGTATATCCAGTTCCAGGAACTTGTAATACATCGTTGATGAAGACAATCAAAGTTTGTTCAACATCAACAAGAGAACCTTTTGCTGCAACAATTGTGAATGGTTCTCCATCACGTTTTATTTGGAAGTTATTCCTCTGACCATCAAATTCATTATCAAGACTATCAAGAACTTCCGTCTCACCAACAGACCAAGAGTTGAACTTATCACTATAAACTTCATCGACCAGAAGTTGGAAGTTTTCAAATGTTACACTTGGATCAGTGGGAATACCGGTGGTTCCACCAGATTCAATTGTAAGTCTCTCACCGTTACCATAACCAAATCCAAAATTTCTAAGTGTGAAACTAATAACACTGGAACCTTGTCCAACTAAAATATCGACTGTTGCACTTTGACCGGAACCAGCATAACCAGGTGCATAACTCAGAGGAATATTATCATAACTCAGTGGATCATCAAATACCAAGTCTGGAAGATTTGTTCCAGTATACCCAACACCTGGATTTGTAATGGCAACACTCACAATATGACCACCACTGACCGCGGCAGTTCCAATGAATTCAATGTTAGGAATACCTGAACTGTAAGTCTGAACACCAACATTAACAACAGTCTGAATACCAGATCTGTAACCAGAACCAGAATTAGCAATACTAACATTAGTAATTGTTCCTGTAGCAGAAACAGTTACGGTTCCACCAGCGGATACAAGGGGTTGATAGCCAAATCCGTTGGAAGAACCAACAGAAACCATCAAACCACCGATTGGATAATCACCATTTTTTGGATCATAACCAGTTGGTAGTCCATCGTTACCAGCGAATATGATATTGGTAGCACCACCATTCTCATCTATTCTGTAGTCACCAACTTGAAGTGATGCTAGTTGAATACCCGTAGGTTGTTGTAAGATACCGTTAATAATAACAAATGAATTTTCTATTGCAACATCAGAACCATCAACCTTCATACTAAATTCACTTCTAATACCAGTGAAATTATTAGAAATATTATCAAAGATATAATTCTCATTGTATGTCTCATTGATCGTATCAGGAACACCAGATCTCATGAACGATCTTCCTTGGAAAGATGATCTACCGGTAATACCTTCCCAATCAACTTCATCTGGATCTTCGGCTGTAGTGACACCAACTGGTTCTGGACCTTTAGGTGCAGATGCAAAGTTCAGAGTGTTTCCAATAATATTATACTGACCACTTAGTTTTTCTACCAGATCACCAGCAGAGTGTGATTTTCTTAAGGTTCCCAATCTTCCTCTACGAACGTTGACTGATGTTGAATTACCAACTCCAACAGCTGCGACAGTAACAATCTCATCACCAATACGAAGTTCATCATCAATGAAGATTGAAGTGATACCTGTCAGTAAAATATCCTCTTGGAATACAACATCTTGTGCGAGAGTTGTTGTAACACCAAAAGAAACAATCGGTGATTGAATAATATTATCAACAGCAAGGAGAACCTTCTGATTCTGTTTTGTTGATGTAATAGTATGTCCTGCACCAATACCAGTAGATCCGATACTGAGAATAACTGGTTGAGATTTCAAAGCGTTTTCACTAGTAGTAGCAAACTTAAGATCTTTATTATTTTGAGTAACAACATATAAAGATGTTGGTAATTTATCAGTAAGACCAATACCAGGAACTATTGTTGCAGCAATACCAATTGCTGAAGTCGTTCCGACACCAGGAGAATTATAAACAACTTCCTCACCAGTTACAAAGAAGTGATTTGGAATGGATATACTATTATTTGTTGTTGAAACAATTCCAGGATCACTACCGTCAAATGTTCGTGAAAAGATTCGATACCCCTTATGCTTTAGATCAAATGCTGTTACAAGATCAAGTAAAGTTCCTGTGTAAGTTCCTTCATCATTATTAATAAGTAAATTATTCAAATTGATAAGATCTGGTCTATCATTATTAGTAAGAGGTTCCATTCCAATAGTGAATACTCTTACCTCAACATTGATACTTGCATTAGGTGTATATGTGAGAGTAAGTTTATCACCACTCGTATCAATACCAACTTGACCTAGAGAGCCACCACTCCTAACGTTTGCGTATTCAACAAACTCAGATGGACCAGTAACAGATTGAAGTGTGACAACTTCGAATGATTCATATTCGTTATTAGTAGTATCTTCAACAGTAACAATATGATAACCAGCTTCTACTACTCCAGAATAACTAGCAATTGTATTTGCACCTGGATTGAGATCCGAAGGAATTGAAGTAAATTTGGAATCTAGTTTTGCACTGTTGAGATAAACTGTTCCCGCAACACCAGTATTGTCAGAGGTGGCAATAATAGAGGTATTAACAGTAAGTCCAACCCCAACACTTGGGATGAGATCAACATCAATATTACTTCCATCAACATAAACATTGAAAGTACCAAATCCAGTTATATTGGTAGAAATGTTACCGTACTCCAAGAAATATACATCAGTTCCATCGTGAACTAGATTCAGTTCATCTACAGAGTAGTTATCACTGGGGTCATTAATTTGTACAAGTAACTTAGCGGATCTGTAAGTATTTGGAATTGAAGCAATTGTTGTAGTTGTACTAGCAGGAACATTGACATTAGTACTATCAACTTGAACAATATCACCGAATGAAGTTGTACCTATGCCACTAATATTATTAAGCATATTGAATGATAATGTATTGATATCGTAAGAATTGTATGCAAACTTAATTGGATAGAATCTCAGTGACCACTGATCCTGATCCTGCTGAGGCCTTATACGAAAATCAAATGAACCCAGATTATTTTCAGAATCAAGGTTGGCATATTCTGAAATGTACGATGTAGCATTAGCATCAGTACTATTATTGTGAAGAACAGATACAAATTGGACTTGTCTCTGGTTAGTCAGAACCTGATCTTTACAATATACGAGAATTTTATTGTAGGTATAATTTTTAGGATAATCTATCACATTTGAGTACTTCTCAAATCTTGTAACACTGTTGAAAGTATCACTAAAATCATCAATACTTAACGCCCTATTACTAATAGATTCACTATAATCTATAAGAATTTTATTCTCAAAAATAATTTGATCAGAAATCAGTTTACTGTCAATATAAAGTGTATTTTCTGATACGTTATCAAAATCTTGCCAACAATGAATACTTGACTCACTAATGACATCAATGACAACTTCAACATCAGATTGTGCAGGAGATACAATAATACCACCTGGTGTTTGTTCTGTAGATTCTACTCTTAGATCTGCAAACTTTGCAAGACCTGCAACGTGACCAAGACTACTGACAGCATCATCCCACTTATCAAGAGCTACACGAGATTTAAGTGAATATGAAAGATTCTGATAATATTCATTATTTGGAATTCTCTGAAGACTATCATTCAAGAATCCAGAGTTTGTTTTCCAACCATTAACAAATGTCGTTCCTGCACCTGTCGAAACAGTTGAATTGAAGTTTAATTTGTTCTGAACAATGACTTCTGTTCCAGAAGATTCTCCAATAATCCTAGAACCCACTTCAAATTCACTAGAAGTGGATACAACTAACCTTCTGTTAGTGGGGTTCCATCTTTCAACAACACCTTTCTTACTGCCAGAAGTTACAACTTCATTAATATTGAATTGATTTGGTTTTAATGTGATGTCAAATACTGGAAAGTCACTTTCAGGAATTGCTCTAGCTGCAGATCTTGTAGGATCCATTATACCTGGGCTCTCACCAGATCCTAGGTATCCATTAAGATTGTAGTCGAAGTATGCGCCAGAACCACCAATTTGAGAATCAAATCCAGTTATTTCAAACAATGCATAGTTGTAGTTTTCGGAATTGTACCCTCTATCTACAGAACCGACAGCACCAGAGATACCTTCAATCAGAACCTTTTCTCCGGTTCTGTATCTAAAGTTTTGTGATTCACTAAACTGAGCACTCAAAAATACTCTGACATTTTTAGTAGCTTCTGTATAGAGAACTGAAGAAATACCTACACCGTTAGAGTTTTTGATTGGGATGATCGTTGGAATGTTGCTATAAAGACCATTAGTATTTTTAAGAATCTCGACTTCAGTATCACCAAGAGTATATCTGATATCTGCATCATCAACAACTTCACCAGTAAATCCATCAAGAATAACTAATTCTGGATTTACCAGATAGTTTTTACCAGAAGAAGTGATACCAATACTATCAAATGACTGTAGTGCTTCTACTTCCAGAATCTCTGGAACATTTGTAACAACTTTGAGTGTTTGGTCAGTGGGATAATTAAATCCAATATCCTCAAATTTGGTAGAAAGAACTTTACCAATACTTTCACTGGTTAGTGTAATTATTGCATTACTGCCAATACCACTTCTTATTGAAGTAATACCAGGTAACTCTTTATACCCGGTACCACCGTCACTGATATCAATTTTTGCAATAGGACCAAGTGCACTTTTAGAATTTGTGGTGTACTTACAAATCGAATTCGAAGAATTGTATAGAGAAACGTCTGGTACATCCTTAATACTATATTGAAATGTGTTTGTTCCTACACCAACAATATTATAATTACCATCATACAGTGACTTAACAACTTCAATACCGTTATATGAACTCACATCATCATCGATAACCAGATCTGATTTGATTGATGGAACAATATTCAAGAAGTTTACATCAAACTTGTAGTATAGTTGTGTTGGAACAGAATCACTAACATTCAACTTGAGAGTTGCTGTTGCGTCAATACCAGGTTTCCCACTCTTGACAACTTCGAAACTACTTGTTTTACCTGTAGTAAAGAAGATGTTTGAATAGTCTCTATCAGAGAATAGATTCATATCAAAGGCAGAGTATTTGGCTCCACCACTAATAAATGATAATGAACTATCAGAAAGATCGAACGTAAGTGTATTATTTTTCTTGATTTGAACCTGTGGATTAATCTTGGAGAGTGTTCCAGTAGAGGCACTAGTAATATCGACGAAGTTTGGATTCTCTAAATTGACCTCATACTTTTCTCTTACTAGTCTTACCCTAGTGTCGTTGAAAGGAACTATGTAATAGATCATATTATCTTCAAGACCACCAGAAGGTGATGATGAAGTATGAATAACTTTGTCTCCAAGTTTAAAGAACTCATCGGAGAAGGTAATAGAGTTTCTTACAATGTCAACATTATCAGCAGTAAATGATCTTGGATCAAATACAATTCTTCTATTATAATCATCATACTTGACAATTACTGTATTTTCTAAATTTGGTTTAATTTCAATATTAACAACATCTCCTTTTACCAACCCATGAGTAGAAGAAGTTGATACTGTTACAGTATTTTTGGAAACTTCTGCAGTAACTACTTTGTTGAGGTTTGTAGTAAATTTGTGTGTATCACCAGTACCAACATTAGTAAAGTAAAGAAGAGCTGTAGGAGTATTAACACCAACATAAACTCCATTACTACCAAGTCCTACTTTATTGGAACTAATACCAATACTATCCTTAGAAAGTGGGACTGCATAAAGATTTTGGTATGACGTGAGATTTACATAGCCTGCAGAAGTTCCATTCCAAACTTGAACAGATGATCCACTGTTTGTAGAGTAGAAAATTGAATCATTCAGTCTCAAATTATGATCAGGATAGTAGATACTTTGTGGTTGAACAAATACCTGAGTCAGACCAACACCTGGATTTGAGAATGTAATGGTATTACCAATACCTGTTCCCAATACAGTTCCAAGACCAACAGACTCCACAGGATCAAAGTAGAGAATATTGTTAATGTTGAATACTCTAGTAGTTTTTAATGCCCCAACATTGATACTGAACTTTTTAGGATTCTCAAAGAGGATAGAAGAGTTTGTATGTGGAACACCAATAGATCCTTCTACAGCTCTTTGAACTCTGATTCTTCCTGTCTTCTTGTCAATGTTTAGAACTTTTACTTTCTCGTTATCAACTTCAAAGATATCATCTGGCCTAATATATGGGAACTCAAGAAGACCATTAACATATAGATATTCAACATCATTAGTATTTGCAGCAGAAATACCAAGAGTCAATACAAAGTTGTCAGTTCTAACACCTACATTATATGCTTTATCAAATCCTCCAAAGTAAGATGAAAGACCACTTACGTTGACAACATCATTATTGTTGAATGAGTGAATCTGTGTCGAGAAACCAATGAAGGATCCATCATTAAAGGGCACAAATTCAATATCATAAAATATCGTTGATGCAATACTCACAGTATCAATTGCCTTACCGTCAAGTGATGCGACTCTTGCTTGAGCACCATTACCACCACTATTTGAATTATCAAATACTATAGAATCGTTTATCTTGTAGTTAGAACCACCAGTCAGTATACCTACACTTTCTACAACACCTGAAGATGCTGAGGTTACCTCTATAACTTGTTTGTTGACATTATTAGAGTTGAAGATATAATTATATCCTGTTTCTTCATTATCGAGGTTGTAATAATATGTGTTTCTCAACCAACGACCACTTTCAATATCATATTCAGTTTGGTTGGAAGATGATCTTAAATTAAAGTTATTCGGGACTGAATGATATGAATCACCAATCAGATAAGGGAACTGTGGTCTTCTGAATCCTTGGAAAGGTCCAATAGAATCATTGATTTCATTAATAGTTGCAAAGTATGCGTAGACACCATTTGGATAATCTGGTGTTACACAAAATCTACCGTTATGTTCATCAAGATCCCCAACTCCAGTGTAGACGTAATCTTCAACGAAGAAACCTAAAGAATACTGAGAGGCAGCTGGTCTGTTTATAGTGTTAGATTTTAATTCATATCCAGACTTCATCTCCCTTACAAAACCTAAACCTGAAGCTTCACTGAAACCATATGGACCATAGATTGGATTCCCATCATATGCCCAACCAATAATTGGCGAATGGAATGTATTCGAAACCTCATTACCATTTACCAGGGTGAGATCTGAAATACCATACTTACTATTATCTTCATCAGTTCCAGCAATGACAAAAGTGTTCTGCCTTAATGGACGTGGTGCATACAAATAAGAGTATTGTAATTCGTCATCATTATTATTGTTATCAAGAACACCATCATCATCACCAATGACATTGAGATTTCTTTCGAATAGGTTGATATTCCACTGGTTAATCGTTGGATCAACCACAACTTCATTACCGGCAGCAGTTACCTTGATGGATGTTTTGTCTGGAATATACCCTGCTCCAGCTTTGATAATTTTGACAGATTCAATTGAACCGTTCTTGAGGACTGGAGTAAGAACTGCATTCTTACCAGTTGATGATTGAAGTTCAAGATCAGGAGGAGAGTTGTATCCACTTCCAGAATTATTAACCAAAACATCTACGATCTGACCATTGTTAACAACAGGGATCAGAATTGCTCCAGAACCACTAAAGAGTGTTACTACTGGTTTTCTATCAAAGTTAATAATATCAGATGAACCATATCCGACACCACCACTAGTCACATCAATAGATTCGACACTTCCTCTGAATACTGGTTGAACCTGACATGAAAAGTCCTGATCAGATTTGGTAGAAACACCAGTTACACCATTGACACTAACAATGATTGGTTGATAGTTGAAAGATCCCGAACCAACTGATCTAAGTTCAACTTTAATATTTTTGTCATAGTAATAATTGGTAGTGGTATTTCCAGTTCCAACTTCTACAAGTGAAAACTTATCGTCACTGAGTCTTGCAACATAATAATCTTTGGATTCTACAAGACCTTCAATGGGTGCAGAACCTGCTGTGTATCTTACAATTTCTTTTTCAGAGTAACCATGATTCTCAATAGTAAATTCATTTACTGCAGTATTAACACCAACAATATTTCTCTCTTTATTTTCGTATCCAGTACCAGGATTCGTTACAACTATAGATGTAACAATACTTTTTAAAGTAGAAGACCTAAATCTATGAACACCGTTACCAAATAAAGTTAAACCAATGGTATTGATACCAGCAACAGAGTCATTTAAATTTTCGTAGAGTTTGATTGTCTTACTGTCTATAACTCCAGCATAGTATGAGGCGGCAGTAGAAAGACCTCCAACGGCCGTCTGACCATCTGTTAGGTAGATTACCTCCTCGTTGTCTCTAAACTTGTGATAGGTGGAAAATCCAATGGTACTGGTACCTAAACTTACCTGTGCGGATTGCTCTTCTGCATTAAATGATACACTATGAGTTACAGACGAAAGTCTAACTTCTGCAGATGCATCAATTCCATTACCACCAGATATAGAAACAAAGGGTCTGTCTTGATAATCAAAACCACTATCGAGAATATCAATTCTTTCTAACTTGCCCTTGACATTTACAATACCAGTTGCACCAGTTCCTACAATATCATCAATCCTTACGATAGGAGGATTGATGATATCGTAACCCCTTCCATTATTTACGATTTCAAATTTGGTTATATTACCATAATTCAGTTTGTTAGGAGATTTATAATTTAGGATCTCTACACCATTATTCAGAATACCTGTATATCCCGAAACAGTCTTATATTCACCACTCTTGTTTATAGGTGGTAGTATTTCTCTATAGATTGATTGCGGTTCAAATGTTTTATTGTAGAAGTTGAAGTATTCAAATTTAACATCTGATACTGTACCACTTAATGTAACAAAGATGTCACTAAAAAGATTTGATCTACTTTTTGAAAGTTTGATATTAAGACTATCAACTCTCTTGACATAGAATACACCTTCGGCAACATCATTGAATGATGATAGAACTGGTGTTGTAAATGTATTTCCATCACTATCTGTGGTTGTAGTGATAGATTTACCTGGAGTGTAGTAGATAGCGTCACCAGTGTAAAAACCATGATCACCATTATTCAACAGTTGAATAGTATTATTAGTCGCAGTACCACTAAATTTCAGAGATCTATTGTATGGATTTATTAAAACATTTCGGTATGATGGAATTGAATTGGATGAAACAAGAAGATCATCATTAAACTTGGAGTAAATATTCTGAACATTTGTGAAATACTTATTCAAATAAGAATACTTCGTCGAGTTTGTATAAAGTATTTGGTTCTCTACTTTATAATCATATGATGAATTAAGTAACGTTTGTGTGTTTGTTGAGAACTCTTTTCTAGAAGAAATTGACGAAACAGTTCCTTCGATAGCAATATTATTTTGGTCAATAAAGTGAACTTTATTACCAATCTTTAAGAGATGATCTTCATTTAAAAGAATACTATATTTTTTTGAACTAAGATCAGTTAAATTGAATGATTGTACTTTCCAACTAGCTTTTACATTTAAATTCCAGTTTCTTGTTTTCTCTGTATACTTCTCAATACCAATAGATTGAACTTGAATTGTATCATCCTTCTTTAAAGAAAAGTTCTTCTCTTCGAAGGTAATATCCTTAAGTGCCGTAGAGATCTTTACCTCGATCTTCTCTTGAGACTCACTTTGATCGACATATGCATAAGCAAGATTGAATAGGGTAATATCTGTTCCCTTTTTAATTTTATTACTTGCTGGAGATATGTTAAAGAACTGATTGTTATTTTTACCAGAAAATGTAGTGAGGTAATTATTGCCATCAACATCAACAGTGCCTAATGTTCCTTCTTCTGGAAAACCAACTGTCGAATCTACATCAATGTATGTTGAACCAACTGAGACATCATTTAAAACTTTTGTCTTTTGATTTGGTACAAAAGAACTTAGAACAGTACCATTTACATTAATATCTCTTTGATATCCTAAGTCAAGACTCACTTGATAGTAATCTTTTCCATTATATGCAACGGGTCTGACATTACTAACAGAACCTCTGGCACCACTACTATCTTGAAAGAGAGTTCTATTCTTGAGATCCATAGGATCACCAAGATACTTCTCAACAATAATGTCTGTAGTTACCTTAAAGTTTGCATTGGATGGTGTCAGTAGATACTCACTAGGTCTTACTACTTCTACATCTTCACCATAAAGTGCTCTGAAAAGAATTTCAAATGATTGACTAGTTCCTTTTGACTTGTAGAAACTATCAGAATTCAAGATAAAGTTTTCTTGATCTAATCCTGAGTATAAATTTCTATCCTCAAAACCAGGAAGAATCTGTGTCTTTAACTTGGTTAGAAACTTTTGTAGGAAAAGAACATTTAAGTTCTTAATTTCTGTGGTTGCAGTATGAGTATCTGCCAGAGTTGTGGTGAAGACTAACTCATCAGGAGTATTTGATCCCTCATAGGAGGTTACTGCACTAAACCCTCTTCTACAGTTTTCAAAGGTTCTATCTGTCTTATACTCATAATAAATGATCTCATCATCAATTTGAATCAAACCATCTCTAGTTGGAAATCCTTCAGTAAAGTTTCCTGTAGAGTCAGTTGCAATTGTGGTGTCAGTATAAGATAAGTTTGCATTAAGAACTGTAGAGGTTGTGAGGTGGGTTAATTCCTCAACCTTTATGTATTGATCAATGTTTTGAACAATATCATATGTTCCACTTTCAAATTCTTGAGATACATAGTATTGTTTTAGAAACTCTCCAAGAAGTGGATAGTCATCTCTAACAAAGTCGGGAACTTGACTCTCGACAATATTCTGGAACTTAATTCTATCTACTGACATTCTTTACTATCTGATGAGAGATCCGTTTGTATAACTGGATGATACTATGTAATTTGTACCAGAAACATCATTACCAGAGGAGATATTGTCAGGAATCGTACTTACTGTGGTATTGGAAGTATCCAATTGTAAGTAAAGGTCCTGATAACCAAGAACATCATTTGAATATGGTGATGTTGAAATTTCAATCAATGGTACAGATCTGGTTATTGCTGTTGATATAACATTAGTTGGGTTCAATTTAATCTCACCTTTGATGTAATCAATGGTTCCGATTGCTGTTTTTAGAACAACGGGTTCTGTTGGTGAGTTCAATTTAAACAGGAAGATAGTTCCTGATCTTAAATCGCTATTTGGTTTGTCACCAAGATAGACTGTTTCACTAATACCACTAACTCTAAACCCTGAGGACTTAATATTGTATCCCAATTCACTCTTGACATGGAAACGATTTCCATAACAAATTTCATATTCTGTGAAACTATTTAACACAGGTTCCAGATCTCTTCTCATAATAACTGTAGTGATGTTTGAGGTCACAGAGGACTGACTATCATCAACAATTTTTTGTAATTTACTATATCTAAACCTCGCTCCAAACATATTCAAACCTTTTGATTTGGAATATGTGTCAATATTATTAGTAATCTCTGATCTAACAGTTGCAGCAGAGGGTGCAAGGTCTGTGTTGTAGTATGCCTTGACATTTAATTCAAGGTAAAGATACTTCAGATCAACAATCTCTGGAACAATACCAACAACAGAATGTTTCTTTAGATCACTTATAAGGTTTTCTTTGATGTCATCAGAAACATATACCCCGTTTTCTGGTTTGATACTTATAAAAACTTTACCATATGCTGGTGGTGTTAGAACTTCTCCACCAAATGCAGATACAGATTCAGTTTCTGGATACAATCTAGGAACAATTGCTTCATAGTCTGATGCAGTAACTGCTCTATTCTGTGAAGCATAAATCTGAGTTGAATACTTCTTAACAGATTCAGTAGATTCTATGTTCTTTCCACCAAATGATACCGTGTTTGTTGTAACTAATGAGATGCCACCATTAACAACAGAGTCATTATTGTCTACCAGTCTTCCAGTAAATCTAAACTTCTGAATATTATTTGCTTCTGGTCCTGCACAAACAGGGTAACTAATCTCAATATAGTTGGGTTCCTCTAGTTTCCTACCAAAGATCCCATCACCAAACAAAACTTCATATCTTTCACCGTCTACTTCCTTAAGAAAGTATGTTTTTGAATCTGAATCAACATCAAATAAACTATCTGCAAGTATAAACTTCTGACTGATTGTAGATGTTTGTGACTCTCTTACAGAAACACTAATCAAATCAGTATCAATTCCTGGGTTAGGTAGAACAAACTTCTGGTTAGGAAGTCTAGAACTTACAGTGAATGCTTGTGTGATCCATGTTCCTTCGTAGATATCAATATCAACAAAGTTTGCATTACCACTTGAATCAACTATTGCAGTAACATCTGTAGGAACTATAAAGGTAAAACTTGAACTTGCAAATTTTACATTTGTAGTAACACAAATACCTGCTTTCAATGTGATGGATGATGCACTTGTACCTGATGCATCAACTGTAAAACTAATATTTGCTTTCGATGCCTTTCTGGATTTAGGAAGATAACCAATATTTCTTGCTAAAGATACTACGTTAGATCTTAACGTGGCACTATCAATGAACACTTCATTTGTCACCATGTTGGTGTTGTATGAAGTGATGTATGTGTTATAGGCTAACACGTCGATGATTGATGAAAGGTTGGACCCTTCAAAATCATAATCAGTAAAGTTTGAATTCGCCTTAAGGTAATTCTTAATCGAAGTCTTTATCTGATCAAAATCTAAATTGCTAAAGTTGACTAAAGGCATTTACCTAGTGGGTTCTAATGCTAACGTTAATTCTTGTGCGGGAACATCTATTCCAACAATTTCATATCGAATAGTTACATCCATTGAAGCTACATCGTGGTTTGGAATCACAATGACTTCGATAAGATCAACTCTTGGTTCGTAATTTTCAATAACTGTTTTAACTTCATCACGGATAACAGATGCTGTCTGCTTATCCATACTCTCAAAAAGAAGATCATAAACCTTAGAACCTAATGCAGGTTCAAATGGTCTCTCTCCTCTCTTTGTAAGAATTAAATTACGAACTGCTCTCGATATTGCGGTTGTATTTTTAATCGCAATCAAATCACTGTTCAGAGGGTTAATCTGAAATGAAGCACTTATGTCCTTAAATTCTGAACTAACCCTTGGGACCGGCACAATGATACAAGAATACTGTCTTTATTTAGACAGGTATTTTTAATATTCGTTTAGTATTACCTGTTGAGCACCACAAGTACACTGATGATCAGGGTGAGAACAATCAGTTGTTTCAAAAAGTCCATCAGTGTTCACCTTTTTCTTTGTATTCTTTGGTGTGAGATTATCATTTGCAATCTCACGAAGCATGTTGTCTTGATTTTCCATCATTCTTTACTACTAGTTTTACTATCTATCTGTGTGACCTCATACATGAAGTGATCTGATGTCTCAATCTTTCTTTTATTCTCCACAGAATAAGCTGTCATATCAATTTCATATCCAGGATTACTTTCTATTCTTTCAAAAGTCCATGCATCATCATACCAAATAATTCTATTATTGGGATAGGCATAGTAGTTACCAGTCTCTACCTTAAAGATATGGGCACACTTATGTTCTGGTGTCTCTGAGAAGTTTAAATCCATTACACCTTTATTCTCCCATGACCAATCAAGGGTGAACATATACTCACCTTGTACTTTCTTATTATCAGGACGAATGAGTTCTGCACATAATCCTGCCAGTCTATGCCTCCTCTGAACGTCCACATAGGGTGAGAAACAGTCCCAGTATACAATGTCCTCTAATGGTTCTATAACTGCATCTGGTTTCCAACAGAATGCATGTAGAGGTCTTCTTGTCCAGTTCACACCATTCTCTAGGAATGCTTCAAACAGTGGTGTTCTCTTTTCAATACTTGCAACAGAATGAACATCACATCGTGTGACCTCACCATGACCCTTCTTATGGTTATATAAGAACTCATTACGAATATAACAAGACCAATCAGGTAAACTATGATTTAAATAAGCCATACTAATTCTTCTCATTAAAAAGGAGGCCTTGTGACCTCCAGATATTTAACTCATTTACCTTGACCTCTATACTTCTTCTTTGCACTATTACGAGAAGTAGCACTGAGTACTGTATATTGTGAACGACCTTGACGGGTCTTCTTTGGTTTTGCGGGAATGTAGTTCCCATCTTTCATCACAGCCATAGTTAATTACCAATTAGAAAAAGTGTACGTTAATGTGTTTAGATTACCCTAGTCTTTTCATGTCCAACACGAATACGTGGATCACACCAGATATCAAATCCAGCTTCAATTGCATCAAGACAGAATGATACATCTTCTCCACACATATCTTGAACTGCACCTGATTCAAATACTTGCATCTTAGGAGCAAACCAAGGATACTTCATACCCTCATTCTCAAAGACACCATTCTGAATCATTACCCAACCGAAACCAGTATAGTCAACAGTAAATGGCTTCTTACGTTTCTGAATACCATCAACCATCTCATGGTTCATTACACCACCATTGTTACGGAAGTCATCCTCATCCAACCAATGTGCAACTGATGTAGTACGACCATCTTCAGTTGAATACCAACCAGCTACAATCTGTTTCTCTTCACCTTCACTATTCAATGCAAGGTCACATAGTTGCCAGAACTTATTTGTATCAAATACAATGTCACTATCAATCCATAACTGATAGTCATACTCCAACTTACCATCCCATGGAATCTGATCTGGTCCACGCAATACATTGGCACCCAAACACTTACAACGTGCAAAGTTAACCATCGAAGAGTAGTCTTGACTAATCTGAATACTCATTCCATTCTGAACCATATCAAAACATAGTTGAACGAAGTTCTTCAGGTAAGTATAACTTACTCCACGACCAGGAAGACAGAAGACAATCTTCTTTCCCCTCATTCGTTCTTTAATCGCAACATAGTCCCATTCTTGAGTACTACTCTTACTCTTGGGTGTTGCTGCCTTAACGGTGAAACCCTTCGCCACGCTCAATTCTCCAATAAATTTGTATAAGTTTTGTTGTTGACTATGTAAGAAATAGTGCTACGAGTAACACCATACTTCTCACCTAACTGAACTGTTGTGTAACCTCCACTATTATACAGCAGTCTTATCTTTTTGACAAGTGTATCTGTCAATTTAGAATTACCGTTACTCTGACCTTTTTGGTTGCCAGTGTAACATCTCCCCTTTGCTACCTTATCTTTCACGTTGTCCGTATTAGTTCCAGAAAATAAATGAAAAGGATTTACACAAGAAGGATTGTCACATCTATGTAGACAGTGTAGTTCACCTAAAGGTTCTGCATAATGAATCTCATATGCAACTCTATGTGCTCTTAGTTTCTTACCATGGTGTAGTATACCATACCCACCTTTATCTTTAGGTCCTTGCCACTCCCAACATATATCATCTTCGAGTATTTCCGGCAACCTACTATTAAACTTTTCTAATAATTCCATACTCACTCATCATTAATACGAGGACTCTTCGGTCGAGAATTTTGCGCAATAAACTCCCTCATAAGATAAGTCCTCTGCACAATAATCAGTATGCATCAACCCAACGAGTGTGTTCAATAACTCCCATGACTCCTTGAACTTATCTTCCTCTAAGTTGTTCAATACACATTCATCCTTTAAGTATATGTGATATATCTTAGTCTCGGTCATTCAGCCCTCCGTGTCTCCTCTGTGGTTGTCTGAGTATCTATCTTCGAGTTATCAAAGTGATACAGAATGCTCATCAATACTACCGCTAGCGGCAATAAGATAATACCTCTGAGTATTTTGAATATTATCATTGTTTTTTTAATATACAAAAGTTTTGAGAAATTTTTCCCTAAGGAAGGGTTACTCAGGCCCATTGAGTGTCACCATAATATTATACCACATTCTCATTACATTCGACCATAAAAAAAGACCCTTAGAGGGCCTCAACATATCTCGGAGTTTTTTTACCTGGGAATTTTTTATTTGCCTTTATATCTCTCGGCCGTTTTTGGTTCGTTATAGCTTAGGGTAGTTAGCCGTTTTTATATACGGCCTTATCGGTATTATCCTTATATACGGCCTTATGAAACGCTTTGCAACCAACCGGGTATCACATAAACCCCCGAATCACTGTCGATTCTTAACACTGTTATTCTACTATAAAAAAGGGAGAGTGTCAACAACTCTCCCCTACTAAGTGTTACTGATCCAAAACAACCTCCCCGGTGTTAGGGTTAATGAGGAGGTTGAATCCTTCTCCATTGAACTCTCCACACAGTGTGAAATTACCTGAGGAATGTGTAGTAATCATACCAGACATTACATGGTCAGTGTTACCTTTGTCAAACTTAATCAGTGTGTTGTTGGTGTTAGTCATGGTGTTAGTTTGGTGGACTGTTGTATTGTAACTGTTGTGGTCCTATGTGTCAACCGAAGACATAGACTCCACGACTCTCCTTATAACCACCATTGAGACGATTGATAAACCGTGTACACTCAAGACGGACCATTTTGTCTCCAATAACTGAAGTCGTACCGATAGTATCGTAGACCTCATTGTTGTTATAAAGGGAACGGAATAAGGTCTGTAGTTGTTGTGTGGTAAACCGACCAGATAGTGAAGGAACAATGTCACGAACAAAGAGTCGGATCTCTTTACGGATTTGTGATTTAGTCATGTGTGATTCGTTGGTTACACTATAAGGACACTTTAGAGGTTACTAACAATAAAGTCAAGCAATATCCTTACACCTCTTAACACCTTGTGCAAGGGGTCTTATTAACTCTTCGTCTCTATCTCCTACATGCCACCTAGTATTAAGCCTTGAGAGAGGTATATCGTAGCGCTCAGATATTTCCTTTATTGTTAATACCTCTCCATTGATATTAGCGCGTCTTGTGTTACGTCTGTTGTTCAGATTAGTGGTCTTATCTACCCACCTACAGTTCTCCTTATAATAACCCTTGTCTGTGTCAATTCTGTCTAATTCATAACCCTCCGGGCGCACTCCCATATCACTTAGGAATGCAGCAAAGTCATGCCACTCATCGCAAACTGTAATACCTCTGCCACCATATAGAGGATACTTCATATGTTTCTTATTGGTGCATCTTGTTTTCATTGATCTCCAACTACCATAGGTCGGAGTTCTATTCATGCCGTGTATATATCTCATTGGTATAACTTACCTGTTGGCCAAGTAAGCCCTCCTTGTGGGGGATTGTGGAGGGCTTACAGTATGTTTCTACCAGTCTACATTGGCCTCCTCTACATATGCTTCAACTGTCTCTGATGGTTCTAGTTGGAATAGCTTACTGTAGTCGATTTGTCTTGCATCGAAGTCACCTAATACTTCAAGGTCAAGTGTAATTCTTACACGTTTCTTCTGAGCCAATTGATAAGCTAACATGGGAGGAATGAGAGGAGGAACTTGATACTCTTAAATTATAATCCTTCTAGCCGTATTATTCAAGAGACTGGGGTATTTATAAGTCTTATATGAAAATTTGGAAGGTTTCTGATGTTTTATGTTTCGGTTCTTGTATATTTTTGGGGGAGGGGTTGACAATACTTAGAGGGCGTGATATACTGCTCTCTAACATCACTATAAGATCAGCCATTTATAAGATAAGGATGAGGCTTTATAAGGTTTATAACACATAAGGATGAGGGTTTATAACACATAAGGATGAGGGTTTATAATACCTTTTCCACAGAATAACACCTCTAATGTGGACAAACTCCTACTTATTCCACAGCCATTGTGGAAAACTATAAAACACTCATATACATTTAAAAAGGCCTTTAATAAACGTTTTTAATGAAAATAGTCTATTTATAAGTGTTTTTTAGGGTTATATTCTATGTTTTGTTGTTGACAGATAGAACATAGTTCGATATAATGCTTACATGATGAACGACACGATCAACCACCCCAAAGGAGAAAACAAGATGAAAACCTTAATCCACAAATTTGAAGAAGCTGGTTTAGGA
>WLWG01001494.1_pt1 | contig 20910 bp, 35 predicted proteins | sample 6712871 | NCBI WGS metagenome assembly WLWG01 (sample SAMN12718693, study PRJNA515312) | sponge metagenome | isolation source: marine sponge | host: Mycale hentscheli | place: New Zealand: South Island, Marlborough, Capsize Point | collected 2003-05-01
ATCATCCGATAAACCATTCTTTTTTAAAAAATCTACATAAGGGGGTTTTAATATAGTAGATAACTTATTATATAGTTTATCTTCTATAGACTCCTTAAGAATTTTTTTTATTAATGATTTCATTTATGCCTGTCTATTAAATGATATGGGGATTTTTAAACCAGCACCAAAAATGATATGTGGTGATAAATTATAGTTTGTATAATCATGGTGATTATTTGAAGAAGGATAACTACCCTCTAAATCTAACTCAATATTATGATTTTTACCAAGATGGGGAAATTCAAATATTATATGGTTATCATACAAATCCCAATGAGCGTGTACGCTATGTTCTAATCTATCCATAAATGTGTGACTTTCTGGATGTGAATTTAATAAATGGATTAACCTTTCTTCGTCACTATGGTGCAATTCAATTTTATCACAACACTCAAATCTAATAGTTCCATCATTGCATTTACAATTTAAATCGTTTTTATCTTCCTTTAAGATTGACTTATTCGCTTCTTCTATTATTTGTCTTTTTAATTTACCTAATCTACTCATTTTACTTTATTTTACTTTATTTTATATTATTTTATATTATCTCCTATCTATTTTTATTTCATCCCCATCTTTAAGATATATTGTATCACCAATATCATTTAATTCTCTTATAGTAGTATCGTCAGCGTTTATTATAATTGTCCACTTTTCTGGGAATCTTGAATCTTCATATAGTGTTATTTCCCAACTAACCCCAAAATAATCTTCGTCAACATCAGATTCGTTAGGTATTTCTTCATCATATATTACCATACCATCACTATTATAAACCCCAACCCAACGACCATTCTCTAATATTTCTATATCAACATCTTGATTGAATATATAAGAGAATATTTTCTCATAATCCCTAAAGTTATCCACACCATAATGTTTCATCTCCTTAAGGTATGGTGGTTTTTTAATTTTTTTTGATAGTTTCTTCAAGAATAACTCATTACTATTCTCTACGCTCTCTCTTAGAATTTGCCTAATTATATCTTTAAATTCTTTATTCATTATGATTATTCAGTTTTTATGACAACAAACCAATAGTTACCCACTTTAACTATATCGGATATTACCTCATACCCATACTCATTTTTAATATCGGTTAATCTTTGATTTAAATTGTCTTCGGAAATATTATCAAAAATACCACTAATAGCGGTAGTTGTATCACCATCTTTAGAAATAGTAATAGTATTACCATCTATAGTTGCATCACCATAATTATCTTTAGGTTGTAACTTTAATTGTTTTCTACCATCTTCCACACCATTAAATATTATGGTAAGATTATCTTCTACTTCATTTTCATTTTCATCGTTTACTGTACTTCCACTGCACTCATTATACATTTCTTCCAACGTAATAGGCCTATAGCTCCAAGTATTTGCATATTTAGTTGGGTCATAAGTTTTGTATTGACCATCAATCATTTTCTTTAACTTATTACTATCCCATCCACTATGTGAATTAACTCTCTGTACCGCATTGTTCCATTGTTTAGATCCCTTATTACCGATAATATTCATAGTATAAGATTCATCAAACTCACTAATGTTTTCATTGGCGGTTAAATCTAATACCGATAACCATCTATACTTGTCCACATTACCTGAATCACTATTATACATAAATGACCATAATTGCATTTTATCTTTATTAGTTAAAGAATTCCACACATTAGGTGTTAAATCGTTTACTCTTTTTTGGATTACTTTATCAAAATTAATATAATTACCATCAAAATATGTATCCCCCATACTTCCACCTTGCGCATTACCATAGTGTTCCTCAAACTTTTCAATTGCATAATAACCACAATTATCTAAAGTATTGGCACCATATTTTCCTAATATATTAACATCACTTTCTGTAGATTTATCCCTACCCTGTTCCCATAATATAACTCTTTTAAATTGTGATTCCGTTAATATAATTTTCATATCTTTAAAATTTGTCTTTAATTTGTTGGAATATTTTTAATCCTTCTTCGTATGAATCAGGAATATCTAAAAGTTCCTCTATTATTTCCCCAATTGAGAATTCTTCCCGTAATATTCTTTTTATAATATAAATATATTAATAAAATAAAAAACCCCATCATTTCAGATGAGGTTTTAAATATTCTCTTCGTATTGTTCCTTTAATTTAATTTATACTTATCTAAATCCCTTTCAATTCCAGAATCAGTAACTTTCATATATTTCATTAACATATCTTGTTGGTGTTTATTGAATTTAGATGGATCTTTATCAAATTCTTCATAACTTAAATCATCTAATTTTTTAAGATCTCTCATCACCTTTTTTAACATACCCCTTCTTTCATATCTTGGGTGTTTGTCAATTTGATTTTGAATAAAGGATTCTATTTTATATAGTTCTTTTTTATACCCTTCTTCATCACCACTTTTCTTTAATCTATAAATATTAGGTAATTTCCCAAAACCATAACCAACAGATTTAAGATTAATAGCTAAGTTATGTAGTTTATCTCTAAATCTGTCCCACATTACACCTTCAGTTATATAATTACCCTTTCCCATAAATTCACTATCATAAGGTAATTTATGTTTCTCACCTTCAGACAATACCTTCTTTACAATTCTCTGTAAATCTTTCTCTGTTAGTTTTACTACTTTTTTCATTATAAATATATTAATTAATTTTTACCCCCTAATTTATCTAATTTTTGTTGGAATATTTTTAATCCTTCTTCGTATGAATCAGGAATATCTAAAAGTTCCTCTATTATTTCCCCATATTCTTCTTCACCAGTCTCATTATTAACTACGATGGTATTAAACTGTAGTGTTATATTATATTTGTGACTTATTACTTTTTCATAATCAAAAACACCATCATCATCTAAATTAGTTGACTCATTTATTTCCATACCACCTGATGGGTCACAATAAGTTTTACCTATATCTGTGTTTCTCCATTTTTTACCTAAGTCACTAAATATTTTATCGTGATAATAATTTCCTTCTGAAGCGTCTTCCAGTTCTAAATTCCTAATCTCTTCGATATCAGAATTAATCTCTTCATACTCATTGTCATCATCATGTAGATCCTCATAACAAGACACCAATTCTTTACCCACCTCTTTATCTGTCATACCCTTAAAAGGGTCATATACGTCCTCATTTAAGATTCTCTTATTCGCCTCTTCAATAATAATACTTTTCATTTTTTCTATCCTTCCCATAATATTCTATTTTATTATAAATATATAGATAAAATAAAAAACCCCATCAAGAGGGGTCGGGGTGATTCGGACAATTCGGAGATCAGAGGGATTAACTACGTATACATATTAAGTATTAAAACATTCTTTCTTAATAACATCAATCCTACCCATAACAATCCTATATGGTATAACCAACTGAAAGTTACAGATATTACAACATCTCCCATCTTTATATGGTTGAGCGTTATTACCTTCTTCCCAATAAACTTTATTTGTGATAGGATCTCTCTCCTTTTCTATATCACCTTTACATATACAACATTTCATAATACTAATATAAGAATATTATTTCATATAAACAAAAAAACCCCATCATTTCTGATGAGGTTAATATTGTTTGTTATAGAGTTAATTAAATTCCTCCAGCGAAAAATTCTTCTTTTTTACATCCACAAGCTTTACCATCAGGACCAGTGATAATTAATATTTCTCTACCGAAACCCCCTTCTATTCCGTAATCAACACCTGTTTGTATTTTAACCTTTAGATTATTTTTTTCTGACATTGCCTCCATATAACCTTTTAACCTATCTTTAGAACACTCTGAAGGTAGTTCTACACCTGACCCACTCATTTCTGAATAAGAAGATTCATTTAATGTTCTCTTAACAATTCTTTGTAAGTCAGATTCTGTTAATCTAACTACCTTACCATTTTTTCTAATTTTCATTTTAATATTTTTTAAATAATTTTATTATCTTTATATTATAAATATAAGGATATATTAAAAAGTTCACATCAAGAGGGGTAGGGGTGATTCGGACAATTCGGAGATCAGAAAGATTATGATTCCCAATCAATATTGTTCCTTTTAACATTTCTATTTATATAAGAACATAATGGTTGTATATTAGAATGATGATTTAAACGAATAATATCCTCCTCACACAGAGCGGAACTAACAGGGACAATATGATCATACTCCCAACCATACTTTTCCTTACCATTATATATTCCATAATTATCCCAATTCATCCAGTCCTCCCAATTAGATTCAATATGTAATTTAAAATCCTCATAAGAACAACCCAATATATCATGTGTCCTAGAATTCTTAGTAAATTTTTTATGATATAAACTACATTTAATCAAATTGCGGACAGTATGTTTAACCCTATATATAGGATCATTTTCCATCCTATTCTTATGGTAGGGGTTCTTATAGTTCTTATTATATTCACGAACCTTTTCAGGGTTTCTTTTCTTCCACAACTTACTTTTTTCTTTCTCCTCTTCGTGATTTTCGTAGTATTTTTCCTTACGCCTTCTATTATACTCTTCCTTTTGTTCTGGTGTAGATTTCTTCTTATGTTTATTATAACAAAGTTTACATCTTCTCCTTCCACTATAAAATTCTGTAACGTCCTTCTCAACGTCACATTTATTACATACTTTTGTCCCCATTATTTCTCTATAATATTATCAGTACATTTACCAATGAAATTTAATAATAATATAATACCCCAAAATATTAAATCCTTTACAGTACCATCACCAAAGTAAGTATAAATAAACATCCCAAACAACCATAATATTATTAAGGCTTGTATAATTTTTCCTAACATAATTTAAATTTTTACTAATATAAACAAAATATTTGAAATAAAAAAATTTCTGGAAAAATTTTCAGCGTATACCCCCTTTTACCAGAATGGGGTGTTGTTTCTGACGAAACCCATTTGAAGTAGGGATACAAAAAAACCCACCTATAATTAGATGGGTTAAATATTGTTAGTTATATTATAATTTAGTCAATATAATCTAATCTTTTTCATTGTGTTTTATTTTACAGTTCCTTCTTTATATTTCCACGATTCATATTTTGACAACAATTCCTCAATCTCTGTGTCCTTCTTAACCTCGATATGATATGGATAATAATTATTTAACATATCCACTACTTCCCTAACCTCTACCATTAACTCACCCTCAAAATCGTTACTATCCATCCAATGTTCCAGCTCTTCCACCGCATCAAAATAACCTTTGAGTTCTTCAAAAATACCATCATTATCTGCAGCGTAATTTATATCATCTTTCGTAACATTTTCATATTCATATACAATATACCCCATTAACTCATCAAACTCTTCTTTTAATTGAGTTCCTATACGGTCCATTTCTTTTTCATAATCTTTATCAGATGATTCTTTTACTGTTCTCTTAACAATTCTCTGTAAATCTTTTTCTGTTAATCTAATTTTTTTCATTGTGTTTTATTTTAATATAAATATGTAGTTTTATACAATAAGTTTATGTTTGGTTAATTCACCATAATATGCATAATCTTTAGTCCATGTTTCCACATCATCATTATGTGATGGAAATTCATTTTTTTCATACCCATTTGAAGTGAGGTATTCCACCGCCTTATCGTAGTCCTTAAAAAATAAATCTTCTTTATGTTCATATCCCTTATCCCAGTCTTCTCCCATACTAATATGGTAAATATCCATAGTGGGTAACTCCGATTGTTCTTTTAATATTTTTCTTATTGTTGATTTCATATAATATAAATATAATGATATAAAATAAAAAACCCACCTATAATTAGATGGGTTAAATATTATTTGTTATAGAATTAATTAAGAAAGTTTTATTCTTTTACCATCAAACATAAAAGAACCTTCATCTGTAACAGACCATCTATCACTCATACCACCTCTTTCATATATTTCATATGTTTTATTAAAGGGATCAATAACAAGTGCCAACCCTTCTCCTTTATTCCATCCCAATATTACTCTACCATCATCTTCTACTCTTTGGATTTTGTATCCACTTTTACCATCACCCGTCATTTCTCTATTAGAACGATCAAAAATACTACCACCATTTTTAATAAAATCAGTTATTTCTTGAGGGTTAACATTTTTACCATCTTTTCTCGACATCCTTTTATCATCTCTTTGATTTTTTCGGCCATCACGTTTCATTTTTCGTAAATCTTTTTTGGGAATAATTAGGTTTGTTAATATCTCACCTTCATTCATTACTCGTTTAACTATTCTACGTAAGTCTGATTCTGTTAATATAACAACTTTTCCGTTTTTTCTAATTCTCATTTTTATTATTATTTAATACGTATTATTATAATATAAATATATCAATAAAATAAAAAACACCCATCAAGAGGGGTAGGGGTGATTCGGACAATTCGGAGATCAGAAAGATTATGATTTCCAATCAATAATGTCCCTTTTAACATTTCTGTTAACATAAGAACATAATGGTTGTATATTAGAATGGTGATTTAACTTATATACGTCCTCTTCACACTCAGCGGAAGATAGGGGAAGAATATGGTCCAAATCCCAACCATAGTTTTCCTCACCATTATATAAACCATAGTTATCCCAACTCATCCAATACTCAAACTGAGATTCAATATATATTTTAAAATCCTCATAAGAACATCCCAATATAGTATATGTGTTAGATTTCTTTGTGTATCCATTATTTTTTAAAGATTTTCTAATTTTTCCTCTTAATCTAATTTTTAACTTATACACAACATCAGTTTTAAGTCTTAATTTATGTTTTTCCTTTCTTTTTATTTTTCTATCTTTACTACTTACTTTTTTATGTACTACCCCACTTTCTCCTCTTTCTTTTCTAAACTTTAACCTTCTATCTCTACTGTATTTGTTTTTCTTTTCCCTATAGTTTTTTGCGTATTCGGGATTATTTTTCATTTTTTCTTTATGTCTTAATTCTTTTTGTGAACATTGACAAGATTTACAAATAGAATCTTTACCTAAATAATTTTTTTTGTTATTACCATAACTAGATAGTGGTTTTTCTATCTCACATTTATTACAAATAATAGATTCCATTTTATCGTAACATCCCTTACAAATTTTAACATTATGACTCGGAACACATTTATAATTAAGAAACTTATCTATAGAAACATTTTCATTACATTTAATACAAACCCTATTTTCTGATTTATTTTTTATGTAGTATTTTTGGGTATATATTTTTTGTTTATTTAATTGTTCTTTATTACAACTAATACAATGATATTTTTTTAAACTTTTAAAATTATCTATAGGTAATATAGTTTCACACTTTAAACACTTTTTCTTACCCTCTTTGAGTAGTTTATTTTTTTCTTCCCTTATTTTACCCTTCTCTTTCTTTTCCTTTTCTCTTTTTATACGATTCTCTTCTTTTCTAATATAATAATCAGGATCTTTAGATAGATTGTTTAAAATCTTTTTTTGACTACTCTTTTCTTCATTACATTTAATACAATATTGAAACTGTTTACCACTTTTATGGAATTTGGAAACTTCTTTTATCTCCTTACAACTATAACATTTATATTTCCCTTGTTGAAGTAACTTTTTTCTTTCCTCCCTTAATAAGTAATATTCAGGATTTTTTTCTTTTCTAATCTGATGATATCTATCATTTTTTTTTCTTACATTATCTTTATGACATTCTCTACACCAAGAATCATAACCACATTTAACATTTTTATTTGATCTAAAACGATCTAAGGATTTTATATCCTTACAGTTAGTACACCTTTTTTTACTATTCTTTAATAACTCTTCACGTTCTATAGTCTTAGGAGATTTTTGATATTTTTTATTATCAACACATTCTTTACACCAAGAATCATAACCACATTTAATTTTTTTGTTTTTATAAAACTTAGTTACCTCCTTTATATCATCACACTTAGAACATCTTTTTTTACTATTCTTTAATAACTCTTCACGTTCTATAGTCTTAGGAGATTTTTGATATATCTTTTTCACAATATTACAAATATAAGTAAAAACTTTGAGATTACAAAATTTTTTGAAAAATTTTTTAGGGTTGGGGTATTTCACCAGAATAGGGTGTTGTTTCTGAACACAGATTTTCCTGGAAAATTAACAGTCAATATCACCCCCCCTCAAAACGTCAAAACACCCCCAGAGGGAAGGGGGGTCGTAGAGGGATACCCCTATGGGGGACCCCCCATATAAGGGGTGTATAGAGAAATACTATATAGTACCCCCCCTATGTAACCTCATCTAACAATATGTAATCTATGAATCAAACATAGTACAAATATAGTGATTATATATTACAATATCAAATTATGGGGTAATAAAAAAAGGGATAACTTTTGTGGAACCCACTAATGAATCCCGATCGGTTATCCCTTTCTATTTTCGTAAGAAGTATGTATCTTTCAGATTAGGTACTGGATCCTCTCACTATTAAGAAACATACCCAGCGTAAAGACTCTGATTATTCTTTCACCTTTCTATCTCCAAAGGGTGGGGAGGAGGACAGAGGGATATGTTACTTCTATATCAAACAACTATAGTACAATTATAATAATAATATATTAATAAGTCAATAGTTAGTTAATTTTTTCATTTCTTTTATCTAATATTATATCTTTTATCTTACTAAGTATTTGTATATATGTTTCAACAACCTCATCATCAGTTAAACCATAACTACGTAATACCTTTAATATATTTATATTATAGCTATAATCATCAAAAAAAAGTTTTTTAATGTTTTCATCTTTATGTTTGATGAAACCATTTAAAATAGAATTAATAGTACTTAGCGTAAATTCGAATCTATCCTCATAAACATCATCTGAAAAGTCCATACTAACTATGTGTATGAAATTAGATTTATCTAACGAATGTGCAATTTTAAACTCACAAAAGTTTTTAATGAAATGTTCAACAACCCTATCAATCATACGATTGTTTTCCTCCTTTAATATTCTTTTTATAATATTCTTCATAATATATTAATAAATATTTGGTAATGTCAAAAAAATTTCTTATCTTTGTTATGGGTCTGGTTCTGAAATATAACCGAAAGAGTAGACTCCAACCTGTCTTATATTTTTTTATTTTACAAGGACCAGTGTTGTGAGTTTTTATTATACATATCTTTTAACACATCTACATATCTTTCAAATACATACTGAATCTCATCATCTATTAATCCGAATTGTTTTTTTAAGTAATCATGCATTGGTAATAAATAATGGGTTGTGTTTATGTCGTTTACTGGGTCGTCACTAAATATAGGAATGTATCCATTAACTGGCCTAAATTTAGGGTTGTATTGATAATTTTCTATTACAGTATTTCTTACCATATGATCCACAACCTTATCTAAATACTTCTTATTCATCATTTTCTATTTTTTCTGTTATATTATCACTATATTCTTTCCATACGTATGATACCTCATCTTTACTTAATCCATATACATGTCTACAGTAAGAAGGGAAAATTGTATTTTTAAATATTAAATTACCATTGTCTTTTTTTTTACCAATAAAGTTATCAAAGGTGATGGTAGAAATATCAGATACACTAATAATGGAGAATGGAATAGTTATTCTATCAGTATCATAATTTATCTTAGTACTTCTTACTAATGATCTTACAACCTTATCTAAATATTTCTTATCGTTCATAACAATAAATACGCTGGAATTAATTAAAAAAACCTCATCATAAATTTGTTTTTCTCATTTATTATTCGTATCTTTATATTATAGATGAGGTGTGAGACCACAAGGGGACACCCTGGACTAATTCGTGATTTTAAAAAAAGTTTAAACAACCGACCTTTGATTTCTTCACACTATCTATTCAGATGTACGCCTGTTTCGGTATCACCACCAACAATACAAAGATAGGGATTATATCTGACAATACCAAATAAAAAAGGGACAATCTTTATGAATCCCACTAATGAAACCCAACTCTGATCATCCCTTTCTATCTGTGAGAAGTATGTGTAACTCTGGTGGGAGTTACCCTTGACCTACCTCACAGTTACTGTTCTTTACCAACCTTGTCGTTCCATCCATCTATAATAGTAGGATTAGTTTTATATAGGTATCTCCACCCCAGAGGGATAGAGAGTGGTAAAAACAATTTATCAAACAACTATGATACAATTATAGTAATAATATATTACAATGTCAATAGGGTTATCTATTACTTTCTTATTTTATCTTTAATAATATCTTTATATTTGTCCCATACATATTCTATTTCCTCTTCAGTTAAACCAAAGTGGTTTACACAGTATTTGGTGAAAGGAAGAGAAAAAGAAAAGGAGGGAAAAGAGGAAAAAAAGGATGAAGAAAAAAGGAGATAAGAGGGGGAGGAGAAAGGTGTATATACTCTTCCTGTACCATAATCTATCTTTGTACCTCTTACTAATGATCCTAAAACCTTATCTAAATACTTTTTATTCTCCATCTTCTATTTTATCTTCAATGATTTTCACATATCTAAGATATACATATCTTATTTCTTCTTCTGTTAAACCAAAGTGGTTTCCATAGTATTTGGTGAAAGGAAGAAAATATATTAAACTAAATTTATTATTTAAAAAATGTGTAAAGGATTCTTTTGGGGAAAGATAGGAAAATGGTGAAGAAGAAAATGGGAATACTATTGATTCATTCTCATAATCTATCTTTGTACCTTTTACCAGATGTTCTACAACCTTATCTAAATACTTATTCTCCATACACATAAATATACGCTGGTTCTAAAGGTACAGTTTTTTTTAATAACTTCCTAAACAAAAAGTTGATTTTCTCATATATTTTCCGTATATTTGTAGTACATCCTTTGAAAATTTTGAAAAAATATTAGGAGGAATTTACGGAGGAGGCAATGTTATTTACCACTTCTTGACACAATCCCCACAAAAATACCACTTTTTACCACTTAGAGTGGGATTCTTCAAATAACCCATTTTCAATGGGGCAAATAGATTTTCTTTTATAGTAATAGTTTTATAATATAATTGTAAGGGTTTTTAAACACTTCTAATAACATATCTTTTTTATTATATTATAGTATATACGTATAGTATTATAATGTCTTAGGTGGTCTTAATTTAGGTCATAAAAAAACCCCTATATTATATAGAGGTTTAATTAATTTTATACTATAGAGATATTACCCATGTCCAAAAGTACCTTGTGATTTCCCATATGATTTATTGACTGCTCTTATATAACTATCGGTTAATTTTTTTACCCAACTTTCATAATTAAGCCATTTACCAGTTTCTCCTTCAAATTGTAACCAATATAATTTTTTACCATTTACTTCTTTAAAATATACGTCATGTGTCCAAGGTTTAACAAAATACCCACCACCTTGTGTCTTAATACCTGGATAAGTTACTTTTTCTGTTGGGTCACCTTCTTGGGGTGGATCTTCATTAGATTCAGTTAATACTCTTTTAACTATACGTTGTAAATCTGATTCGTTTAATTTAATTACTTTCATTTCTTTATATGTTTCTATATAAATATATGCGTTTGAGATAAAGTTTTTAGTATAGGGATAATTATGATGGTGAGTTATGAATCATCACCCTTTTTCTATAATGGTTTAATGTAATATCCGTCCATACCATTAAATGAGGTGAATTTAAATCCTTCTCTCTTTAACCTATATATCATCTTATCTTTAAGTCTACGATCATAAAAATAATCATCTATATGTTTTTCTTCATGTGGGAATACTCTAACCATTACAGAACTTCCTTCTATATTGTTTAGTATCTCATATACCTTTCTTATTCTTATATCTTTACAGAAACTTAAATTATGTTTATTAAGTTCTTCATTCAGTAATCTTGAGTTAAATTTATACATTGTATTTTTTTATGTTAAGTGAGTTATATAATTTCATTCGTAAATAATTTGTATTATGTTCTACTATATTACCCACAACTTTAAGTTTACTATAGTCCATACCATATACATTTAATTCATGTCTGTTTCTACTAAACTTACCGTTTGAATGGTTAATCCTGTGTGTGTCTATAGAAAATATTACGTCTTCTTTTAACCCATAATATAAAATGTGATCATGTAGCCCATATATACTTACACCAGTAATTACACCCATATCATTAAATTGGTCTAAAATTATATCTCCCACATTAATATTATATTCATCTTTTAATATACGTAGACTTTCTCTCTTTAGTCTTTCTTCTATTATACCATAGTTATTCCTAATGTTTATAAGAACTTTATTATGATTTAAGTTGTTTATTTTATCTCTTTCCATATTACTATTATAAGGATTATTTTGGTTAAAGTCAAAAACCTTCGATCGCCCAATTGTCAAATCATCCCAACCCTTCTTGGTGGAACCTATAAAACCCTTTCAACAATGGTTTTTGGTTTTGATTTTATCTTTATGTAATCGTTAATCATTTCTTCGTTAGGTAAATTAAACTCTATTAATCTATTATTTTTTTTTGAGGTGAGATACACATCCCTTCTATTTAAAAAATAATGACAACTACCATTATATGAAATCATTAGAGATAGTTTTTCATTACTCATAGATCCCAACATAGTTAATCCCATTTCCCATAAAGAAGTTAACGCCAAACAACCTCTTTGGTTTTTTATATCATATACATACATTAATATATTGAAATCCTCCGTTAAGTTACTAAGAAATTCATCAATAACATAATCAGAAGATAATTGTTTGGTTCTTCTACTTGTATCGATAATCTTTAACGCATTCCTATCATCCTTTATACCATCGAAAGGTCTGAATAAACCACCATTACGTATAATAGTTTTATTTTGTATCTTAATATTATAAGGGTTTGGTAATATGAAATCATGTAATTCTCTCTTACCTTTATTCCTTACAATTGTTAATTCTTTATCTGTTATAGATTCGGCTTTAAGTAAGTGTTTGAATATTGATTCTATCTCAATACCATGAGAGTTGTTGTGTAATTCATCCCCTAACTTTCTAATCTGACCATAATAGACACCTATCTTCCATAGATATTCATAAGTAATATGGTGTCTGATATATTCAAACACCATATCTAAATCACTATTGTTTTTATACATTTTCTCTTTTTAGTTCTTCTTTGTACATTTGAGTCTTTGTTAAAATAGATATCCTATCTTTCTTATCGACATCGTGATTATATAACTTCTGTAAGTAATATTTACACGTTGTTAATTTAGTAGACTCAGGTAAGGAATCTTTGGTATACTTATTACGATTTTTGATTTGTCTCATCATATGTTGATGATCGTATTTAATATCAAATAAAAAAGGTAATATCGATAGTGTATATGTTGTTTGTGGATTACCTCTATCACCCAAAGGAATAATACCTGTTTCCACAATGTCTATAATTTTATTTGTTAATTCTACAGACCCTTCATAATCTTTAACTTTAAAAGTACCAATCTTAAACGCTTTGTTTTCTCCACCCTTAGTAGCTTTAATATTAGCAGATAACAAACCTATCACTGTGTTATGTCCTAAGAATGGGTATTCTTTTTTGAATCTATCATATAATAGGTAATTCTCATTGTTATTATATAACTCTTGTTTCAAAACATCTTCGTTAGAGAATACAGACGTTTCACTATTAAGTTCTTTACATTCTTCTTTACCCCAACCTACTTTTATCTCATATCTTAATGGTATAGGTTCTAACCCAATACTTTTTCGGTATTCATTATATATCTTCAATGCGGAAAATCTATGTTGACCATCTATAATTTCTAAAAGTTCATTAACAACAATAGTAAAAGATAAAAAGAAATTTTTCATTCTTTCTGATAAAGCTATAACTTTTTCTTTACGGACATCTCTGTTCCATTCTGCGAAAATGAATTTATCTAAATTGGTAGTTTGGTAAATTACTGCGTTATATGGTTTGTCACCATTTGTCACAGGTAAAGATTCACTCTCTTTGTTTAAAGAACCTATATGGCTCAACTGATTTTTTATTATATTTTCCATTTTTATTTATTTACTTATTTAACAATTTTTTAGATTCTATCTTATCAGATATTATTGTTCTAAATTCTTTTAAAACTTTATTTGTTTCTTTATCAGTTAAACCGAACTGATTTTTGGAATATTCTATGAATTTATTTCTATCAAACGTATTACGAAGAGGGGAATTTCTTTTTCTATTCCAATTGGATGGAATAACAGAAGATGAGTTTTTAAATGAATATTGTATTCTTCCTACAATATCTCCCCATTCTTTAAGGTTTTCTTTTTTAAAATCAATCTTAGTTTCCCCCACTAAAACTTCTAATACTTTATCTAAATCTTTCATATAACAAATATAGAAAAAATATTTTAAACCACCAAATAATATTTGATTTTATTTATTTTTGTTTTGATTTAGATACTGTGTATATAATGGGTTACCTTTGTTTAATTGTTCTAAAAAACTTTTTTTAGTTTTAATAAATCATCTCTAGTTTCACCTTTAGAGGTTTAATTAATTGGTATAAAGTTCTACATACTTTTCAATACTGTCTCCAAAGAATATAATGATTCTTTATCTTTTTTGGTTTTATCTGTTTTGGATTTAATGTAGTTAATAGCGTCAATAATTTCTTGTTTCTTACTCTTAACCTTACCAGTGTCTTTTAACTCTGTGGGATTATTAATAATAACTACTGTTTTTTCTTCTGACTTTGTGTGATATATCGTTTCAAATATCTTAACTGCGTTTAACGCTCTTCTGGTTGTTAATCGAATGATTAGGTAACAAAATAATTTCTTCATATAACAAATATATGAAATTTATTCTATATATACAAAAAAACCCCTATTATTATAGAGGTTTAATTAATTTTATGTATTGAAGTATTATTCCCTATCATCTATTTGTACACCATTTTCATCTCTAAGATATATTACATCCCCATCCTCATTAAATTCTCTACCCGCAAAATCTCCGTCTATATCTAATATAGTTGTCCACTGATTTGGGAATCTCTCATCTTCATATTTTGTAATTTCCCAACGTATTTCATCGAGAGGATCGAAGTGTTCATCATAAAGTACCATCCCTTCACTATTATATACACCCATCCAATCTTTATCTGTTATAACTATATCAGAAACTTCTGTGTTAAATAAATATGAAAATAACTTTTTTATATCAGATATTTTGTCTATACCATAGTAACCCATTTCCTTAAAATAAGGTAGTTTGATTCGTTTAGATATATTTTGTAAGGTAATATCGTCTACACTTTCTTTTAATATTCTTCTTATTAAGGATTTCATATATTATAAATATATTGTATAAATAAAAAACCCCTATATTACTATAAGGGTTTAATTAAAATTATATTATTATTAACTATATTTTAATCCCATTTGGTATAAGAATTCTTTAACTTCAGATTGTGATATCGCACCATCTTCTAAATCTTCATGATAACCCTCACATCTAATTGCATCTTCTAAGGTGATACCTCTTAGAATTTTTTTCCATTTTTTATGTATTTCTTCCTCACTCAACTTTTTTATATTATAGTTAATATTCTTTTATGACTTTTTTAAATGCGTATTCGTATTTTTCTTTTGGAGTTTTATATTTGTGTTTATCTTGCCACTTCATTTTATTCAATTGACTATGAAAACTTTCTTTCAATTCTTTTTTTTCTAATTCCTCAAAAATTTCATAAATATAATCTTCTGAATATCCCATAACCTTAAATTATCTTTTATCTATTATTTCCCTAAGTTTGTTTACCCCAACCACTATAATATTATTTGCAGAAAACGGTCTTAATTGACTTGTTTGTTTAGATGTCGATACTGAGTATTTATCACCATTTTCAAACCACTGACCATCTTTATAGACAAATAAAGGGTACCAATTATAAGAACTAACTACATACGTATCACCTACATATTTACCATCAGTATTATTCCCTTTAAATGGTATTCTACTAACAACTAAATCACGCGCACTATTATTGGCGGTTCTCATTCTAATTTTAGATACGTCTTTTCTAGTTAATTTGTCACCAGTTTCTACATTACCAAAATTATCTTTTAACATTTGATACATTTCAAATGCCTCTAATCCTATAATACCAAAGTTCTTATCTAAAAACTGAATTATTTCTTTATAGTCTGAATTACGTTTAAAACCTTGTTTAATTAAATAAGAAAGTATTTTTCTATCATGTTTTTCTCTGAAATCTTCTACTTCCTCTTTTAATATTTTTCTAATATGTGTTTTCATATATTATAAATATACAAAAAATCCGCATATTTCTATACGGATTTAAAAATAAATTAAAAATTGTTTTTTACGGTTGCACCACTCCTATTGGTCCAGATATTGGTCCATCTATTGGTGATCCAATTTTTGTTGGGGTACTGTTTGCACTTTCCCAGTTAATTGTCCAAGAAGTCACTTCAATAATATTACTACCTGATTTTTTAGGTTCAGTAGTTTCTTTAATGTAATACCCACCAGTTAAAAGTAATTTAGCTTCAATATCAGTTAATTCAAAAACCTCTACTTCAAATTTACCTTCAGCAATTGCTTCTTTGATGATTTTATCGATTCTAGCCCCAGAATAAATTTTCAACGTCTCTGTGTGCGCACTTGAAGCTGAGATGATAGAATCCTTTGATAACCCTATTTTATCAATAAAAGTAGTGTCAACACCACCTAATATCTCTTCTAAATCTTCTATTTGTTCTTCTCTTTCTGTTTGAACATTGGTTATTGAAGTTTTTTCAGTCTGTAATGTAGTAATTTTTGTGTCGATTTCATCATTTTCTTTATTTAAGGAAATTAATGCGTTTTTCACAACAATTAAATTGCCCTCACCATAAGTTTTTAGTATGTTTTTAGAATTGTCGTTTTGTGTTCCTAAGTTTAACACTGCAATACTTATAGATTTTCTATAAGTTTCAATTTGATTAATCTTATTACTTTTAGATAAATTATTATATTCCATTAACTGTTCAATAATACTAACAGTTAAATTAGTAAATTTAGATAACAATTTTTCTGAATCGGATATTTTTCCAACAAATTTCTCCATTTCACCTTTAGGTGATTCCATTACTCTAGGTTCATACTTACCAAACCCATCTTCCAATTTCTCATTTAAAAAATATTTTAGTTGTGCAAAATCTGGGAGGTATTCCGTATAATTCTTTATGTAAGTATCTCTGTAATCCAATACTAGTTTCTCAACTTGCAATAAAGTTCTTTCTGTTGGCATTTTATTTTCTTTTACTACCAAACCACTTTTTCCAAAAGTTAATGAATATGTCTCTTTATCACCTTTTTCATTTACGATCTCAATTTTTGTGAATGATTCTTTATTTAAATCATATGTTGTAGTTGTGGCAGGTGTTCCAGACGCAGAAACATTAGTGAATACATTGTATACATTGTTTTTATCTGATTTAACTATAACAATATTACCTTTTTCGTTACGAATTGCACCTTCAACCTCTTTAGAGGTATCTAGTTTTTCTTTTAACCCTATACTATTTGTTAAGGTGTATATATAACTCAAAGTATTAAAGTGTGGGTTTGTTTGTTCAAATTCTAATTTTAAACTACCTTTTTCTACTAAGTTAGTAAAATGTAATATCGTAGAATTATCTACATATTCGTTCGCATTTTCACTAAACCTTTGATAGTTAAGTATTGACGAAGTAGTAGTACCATCAATACCTCCACCAAAATCAATTGGTCCATCTATTGGTTCCCTAAATCCACCTCTTTTTACTGCGAAAAAGTCAATTACTTTTCTCTTTGCGGAATCAATTACTGTTTGTGTTTCACATTTAGCGGAAAGTTCTACATTAATAGCGTCTACAAAAGTTGTTACTTCTATAGATGATGGAAAACCTAAAGTAGTGGTAATACGTCCACTTCTATCTTTTTCTTCTCTCTTTATTAAAGACGCTTCTTTTAAGTGGTACTTATCTACCATATTTGCTAAAACTTCTGCCGCAGTAGATTCATCAGTTGTATCAAATATTAGTGTAGGTAACTTGTCTCTTCTCTCACTCAAAGATGTAATCTCAGTATCTAAATTTATGGTTGTCAAACCTAAAACATTCTTTTTTAGTTTGCCTAAGGCTCTTAAATGTTTACTCATTTTTTTGTTTTTTATAGTTGTTATTATTGTTAACTATAAATATCTAAAAAAAAGAAAAAGTTATGTTAAAATTATAAATTGTCTGTACACCAGATAGGTGTTTTTTCTCCGACATAAGAACCTCTGACATTAAAATCGAAATACTCTACCGCCTCTTCTTCGTCCATATCTTTGGAAAGTATCTCAATACACTTACTTACAGAGTATATTAACCTCATAGATGTATCATCAATACCTATTATAGCATCATCAAAACCATCTGCAACTAAGACTTCATCTTTTGGAAACCATTCTACTATTTTATCAATCATAGTTTAATTCTAAATAAATTGTGTCATTATATATATTAGTGTCTTTTGGTACCCAACAACAAAGTTGTTCTTCTTCTAAGTGGTAATGTAATGATTCCATAACAATAGTATCGGTATATGGTATTTTAAATGTGTTTACTTTACCATACGCATCACAGTTAACATTACTTTGTGATTTACAACCTATTAAAGTTAATACCACTAAAACTAATAAAATTTTTAATTTATTTTTCATCTTCTTTTTGTTTTGTACCCCATAATTCCGATAAAGTTAGTGCGAAGGCAAATAACACCGTATTCTCAAACCCCATATCCCATTTCATAAGTTGAAACCATATGAAAATAAGGATAACTCCTATTACTTTTGCTATTAAATATACTACTCTATCACTCATCTTTGTCTTGGTTTATAGAGAATCGTTGAATTTGGATATAGCAGCAATAAGGGCTATTCCCATAAGTATCAATCCTATTATACATATTATTCTAATCATCTTTGTCTTGGTTTTGGTTTAATATTTGTTTAATTCTATATACATCATATGAACTTATTTCACCCATACCATCTTTACCATTAGGGTATTTTGTTAATAATTTCCTCATACAATGTTCATCGTATAATTTCATCTGTTTCTCATTCATAAAACAAATATACTATTTTTTTATTAAAAAAACAAAATTTTTCACATAAATGTTAATTACTTTTATGTATTTGCTCATCTAAGTTGACTTTTATATAATTAATTGTTATTTATAAGTAATAACACTTACTACTATCTATGTAGTATTTTTAAAAAACAAGGCCAAAATTATGAAAAAATTATTATTAACACTCATTTATGTAATAGGGACATTTACATCTTTAAACTCACAAATCACAGAAACATTAGTTGCGTCAGACTACATCGAAACTTTTGATTGGTCAGGTGCTTGGTTCTTTAACAACCCAACAACAGGATACTTTACAAACATATCGGTTACACCAACAAATAGTGCAGCCATATATGGTACAGGTAATAATGGTAGGGAAGAGGATTGGTATTCACTTCCAGCAGTAACTGTTGACCCATTTAAAGAACATGTTTTTAGAATGAGGTTAGCCGCACAAACAATATCTAACCCCACCGCGAGCACTGCGGGATTAGATGGTGGTGACTACATTACTGTCCAATTAAGTAAAGATGGTGGTGGATTTGTTAGTGAATTAAGGGTTAGAGGATTTTCAAATGCCACTTGGGATTATTCTTCTACTGCAGTTGCTAGTAAAGTTTCAGATGGTAACCTTACCATATTTACACCATCTGGTGGTGGGGATAGAACTAACTTAGGTGATGGTTATTCTTACATTGAACTAACAATACCGCCAGGACCTAGTTCAATAGCTATAGATGTTTATTGTAGAGTGACTAGGGCAGGTGAAGATTGGTGGATGGACAATTTTGAATTATATCAAATATCGCAAAGTGCACTACCAGTTACGTTATTATATTTTGAAGGTAAAGAAGATAATGGTGTTAATGTACTTAATTGGTCTACTGCTTCAGAGTCTATTTCTGATTATTATGATATTGAGTGTAGTCAAGACTCTTATGTTTGGAATTCTTTGGGTACAGTACCTGCAGCGGGAAACTCAAACACAACATTAAACTATTATTTTGTTGATGATCAAGTATTACCAACAATAAATTATTATCGATTAGTTCAATATGATTGGGATGGTAATTTTGAGATATTTGGACCAATAGGTTTAGACAATAGAAAAGAAGAAAAACGTATCGTTAAATACGTTTCTTTAAGTGGTCAAGAAATAAATCCAACATCTACGACTGGCCTTGTAATAGGGATTTATGAAGATGGTACAACTACTAAAGTGTACTTATAATTAACAATCTTGTCACTTGTGTGATTAGGAGCACTGACACAAACAGTGCTCCCATCATCTTTAAGTCATTTATATTATTTGATTTCATTATTTCCAAACTTTACTAACTACTTTACCATTTTCAATAGTTAAATACATACCACTAGGTGCATATTCTAAATTTACTTTTCTACCTGTCATATCATAAATACCGTCCAATATTTTAGATGACTTATGATTAGTTGTGTTATCAACATTAGGTCTACCGTTCCCATTATTACCATTGTTTCCGTTATTACCATTGTTTCCGTTACTTTGACCAGGATTAGAAGGATCAAATCCTCCCTCATCATTACCATGTCCATTATTACCATCTGATAATACATCTAAATCAACACCTACTACTGGTTCGTCTATTGGGTTAATTGGGTTAGTATTCTGTGACCAATAGTAGTTAGCTAAAGCCGTTTTTACCGCTAACCCTGCGT
>WLWG01001499.1_pt1 | contig 20821 bp, 45 predicted proteins | sample 6712871 | NCBI WGS metagenome assembly WLWG01 (sample SAMN12718693, study PRJNA515312) | sponge metagenome | isolation source: marine sponge | host: Mycale hentscheli | place: New Zealand: South Island, Marlborough, Capsize Point | collected 2003-05-01
GCAGCTTCAAGTGCTGAATACAATGTATCATTTCTTAGACAAGCTTAGGGGTCAATATGCCCTACATAGGCACACAACCGAATGATGTAAAAAAGAATACAGGTTTATATACACCTAGTGAAATACTGCAATTAAAAAAAGATGGTAGTTGGGGTGGCTCATTAGAACTTATTGAAGAAGTAACACTTAGTGCTGATAGTGTTTTAGATTTTACAGATATAAAAGAAAATATTTATGATGTACACCAACTTCAACTAAATATTACTAATTTATCTGAAAGTGTTTATTTAGGTACAAGATTTTATGAAAGTGGAGTATTAGAAACTGCAAGTGTATATAAATATTCAGAACAATATGGCTATGCAACAGGAAGTTTTGGGGAACAAAAATCAACAGCACAAACATTTATATTATCTAGTGAAAGTAATTTAGCTAATACATCAGTTAATTTATATATGTACTTTTATAATCTTGGAAACTCTAGTAAACATAGTTTTTTAACTTTCCATTGTCTTGGAAGAAAATGGTCAGCAGGAGATTTTAACTTTTATTATGGTTCAGGTATGTTACCACAGGCAAGCACAGTTGATGGAATAAGAGTATATCCTAATTCTGGAAACTTTACAGGAACTGCAAAACTTTTTGGAGTAAAACAGATATGAGTGCTTTAAGATTAATAAAAGAACAAGAAATATCTAGTGCTACTTCAGTTAGTATTACTGATGTCTTTAGTGCAGATTTTGATATTTATTGTTTAACAGGTTCAAATATAAGTTCTGATAATACTACACATGACAATGTACAAGCAAGATTTATTAATGCAAGTGGAAGTATTATTTCAAGTGGTTATGATACTGCACAACAAGATGGTGCAGCAGAAGGAATTATTGGTGAACTAAAAGGAACTAATGCTACAAGTTTGGGTTTAGGTTCATTTATGACTTCTGATTTAGAGCCAGAAAGTTTAGCTATGGCATATTGGATATTTAACCCTTACTCAACAAGTTCTTATACTTTTGCATTATGGCAAGGTTCTGCAACTCTTGTAGGATTAGCCAGAATGAGAAAAGGTATTGGAGTTTTAAAATCTACAGCTAGTATTACTGGTTTTAATATATATCAAAACAATAGTGCTATAAATTTAAATTCTGGGTTTCTTAGGGTTTATGGATTGGCTGTGACATAATGGCAGGACAATTAGTACAAGTAGCAACAGAAACAGTAACAAGTGCAGTAGCTAGTGTTACCTTAACAGGCATAGATAGTGATGATGTTTATATGTTAGCTTATAATGATTGGAGAACAGATACAGATAGTCCACAATGTAGGTTAAGAGTAACTAAAAGTGGAACTGCTGATGTTACTGCAAATTATGATTATGCAGTAAAATTTTTAGAAGCTTCTGTAGTTTTTTATAATTATGCTGTTCAAAATGCAACTCTTTTAGCTATGGATAGTATTGGTACAGGAACATCTGAAAGCCAAAATGGAATTTTTTACTTATATAATTTCAATTCAAGTTCTGAATATAGTTTTACCACACAAGAACAGGTATATATACACCCTAGTCCTAAAACAGTAGGATTTGCAGGTGGTATGGTGCATACAGTAGCAAGTGCAAGTGATGGAATACAGTTGTTTCAATCAGTTGGCAATATTTCTAGTGGAACATTTACATTGTACAAGGTGGTTTAAATGAGTGAATATGGATACATACCAGAAGCACCAGAACAAAGTTTTGGAAATAATAAAGGGATATTTAACCCTAAAGATATTTATGATTTAACAAGAGCAGATAAATACACTAACTATGGACAATTAGAATTAATTGAAACTCAAACTATTTCATCAACTACTGCTTCTATGGATTTCACAAACTTAGGAAATTATAATGTACATTTTATAACTTATAATGATTTTCAAGGTTCTTCAAATGCTAGTTTAACTTTATTATTTTCAAATAATGGTGGCTCTAGTTTTATAACAAGTGGTTATCAAATAGCATTTCAAATTGGTACTTATGCAGGTAGTTTTTCAGAAAGCAAAGCAACAAGTTTTAGTGATATAAGATTAACAAGTGGTACTGCAAATGAAAATGGATATTGTTATATGTATAATTTATTAGACAGTTCAAAGTACAGTTTTACTACTTCACATACTATTGGAAGAACTGATTTTAAATTTGGAAGTGCAGTAAAGCCAACTGCTGAAACACATAATGCAATTAGATTAATACCAGCTGGGGTAAACATTGAAACTTTACAAGCAAGTCTATATGGCATAAAGGAATATTCATAATGGCTACTAATTTACAATTTATAAAATCTGTTAGTGGAAATATTGTGACTTCATTAAATATTACTGATTGCTTTAGTGCTGATTATGATGTGTACTATTTATCAATAACTAAAATTGACCAATCTAATAATGGAACTTTTGTTTATCATAGATTGTTAGATAGCTCTAATGTTGCAATATCAGATAGTTCTTATGACCAAGCTATATTGATTTTAAGTAGTAATGGGGCTTTCTCTGAGTATAGAACAACTAATCAAAGTTCAGGTTTTGGAATTGCAGGTTATGGTATGAGAGATAGTGAAGATGGTATGGGAAATGGTGCTTATATATTTAATCCTTATGATAGTTCAAGTTATACATTTTTTACTGCACAAAGCAGTTTTATCCTTAATGCAGGTACAACTATGGAAGGTTATAAAACTATTAGTGTTTTAAAATCAGCTGAGCAATGTAATGGAATACAACTAAATGCAGGTGTTGGAGATTTTACTAACATAAAAGCAACAGTATATGGAGTTAAATAATGGCAGGTAGCTTAATAAAAATAGATGAAGAAATAGTTTCATCAGCAGTAGCAAGTGTTACTTTAACAGGTATTGATAGCACTTATGATGTGTATATGGTTAAAGCAAGTGGTATTGTTGTTCCTGCTTCAAGTACTGGAGATTTAAGAGTTACAACTTCAGGAACACCTGATACATCAGCAAATTATGATTATGCTTATAAAGGTCTAAGGTCAGATACTACTTTTACAAATTTTTCAAATACAAATCAAACATCTTTTACAACAGTTTTTCAATGGAGTACATATACAACAAGTGGAATGACAGGAAATGGAATTGTATATTTATTTAACTTTAACAATGCTAGTGAATATTCTTTTATAACAAATGAAAGTGTAACTCAATGGCAAAATGGTGTATTAGGTATGCAAGGTGGTGGAGTACATACAGTTGCACAGGCTTGTGATGGAATACAATGGCTTGGCACAGGTGGAAATACAACAGCAGGAACATTCACATTATATGGTTTAAAGAAGTAATTATAAATAAAGTATGTTAATATAGGAGAATATTATGGCAACATTAGAAGAACTAACAACTGAAGCTACAGCAGAAATAGAAGCTGCTAAGCCAATGTACAAGCAAGTTAATAACGAAAGACTAGAGTTTACTGATGCTGATTATGCACAAGCTGTAACAGACTTGGCTAATAGCAAATGGGATACTCAACAGTTTGGTTATGTACAAGCTAGACAAGAAGCTTATGGTTCTATTGCTGACCAGTTAGATATGCAATACTGGGATGCAGTCAATGGTACAACCACATGGAAAGACCACATAGCTACAGTTAAATCAGACAATCCAAAACCTGCATAAATAATCTGTTATAATCGTCCTTATGGAATTTATAATTGGATTTTTGCTAGGGTATTTTTTAAAAGAAATTAGTTCTTATCTTAAAAGAATAAGCAACTACGACCTAGATAGTAACATAGATAAAGAATGGGATTTTTTATCTAGGGATGACTTACCATAAATGTCAAACAACAATGGCTATACACAAAAAGAACTTCTTAATATGGTTATTGAACGACTAGATAAAATAGAAGATAAGCTTGATTCTAAGTTAGACAAACAAGAATTTTATAAAGTATTAACGCTGATTGTAGCAATAGGTGGAGTTGTAGCAGCACTTGTAATGTAATGCGTAGACTTTGTCTCGCATTCTTTTTATTAATACCTATGCCTGTATTGGCAGACCATGTACCTACACAAGCACCTTATGGTACAGATGCTAGTGATGATGCTAACACAGGAACTTTTACTATTGGTATATTAGGTTCAGATGGATTTGAAGATAGTCCACCTGAAAACTACACAATATTTTTTAGTCTTAGTAGTGGTGTAACTGAAACAAATAGTTTTTGTGTTACTACTTCTTTTGGTCATCAAGCAAATACTTGGCAGTATTACACATTTAGTCTTGATGATTTAAAGTATTATTTTAATGACCCAGCAGGTAATAATATTTATTATAGAGTTAGGTCTAATAATGAAACAGACAATAGCGTTTCTACATTAACTAATGAAAATACTTGGAACTTATATGCAGGAACACCATTTGATTACACCCAAACAGATTGGTCAGCACCTACAGAAACAAATGCTTGTAATCCTTATGTAGTTACTACAACTCCTACTACAACTACTACTGTTCCACCTGCTGTACCTGATGACGCAACTAATGTATCAGTAAACTATCAAGGTAAAGATGTTTATTTTGCATGGGAGTATACAGATGGTAATACTGTAGTAAACGAATTTCATATTAACTACAGCTATGATAATTCTATTTGGGATAGAGTAATCGTTACAGATACTACTGCTAGAACATACACATTAGATTACACAAACATACAAACAGGAACTTTTTACTGGACATTTAGTGTCTGTGGTGACATAGAAAATGGCGAAAGTTGTACAGATAGTGATAGTAATAACTTTGAAACTACACAGTATGTTGCACCAACTACAACTATTTATGTTGCACCTCCACCTCCGCCTCCACCACCTCCAACACCCGAAGAAATTATTGTTGATGTAAAAGTAGAAGGTGTTGATAAGACTTATACACAAGCAGATGTTAATGATGGGACTATAGAGCGTGACCAGGAGCGTATAGATAATGAAGCTAAGTTTGGTTGCTTTATGACTAACGCACAGATAGAGCGTGGTGATTGTGATATACCTGAACTTGTTGAAGAAGATATTAAAGATGATATTATAGAAGAAGATGTTGTTATTAAAGAAGATATTGTTGAAGATACAAAAGATGTGGAAGTCATCATTTCTGAGGATGATGTTACTGTACTCAACCCACCTAAAGAGGAAGTATTTGAAGATGAAACTGTGGAGTTTAAAGAACTCCCTATTGAATTTGAAATCATTGAATTTGATTTGGAAGATATTGTCCCCGAAGACGTGGTGGAAATACCAATACAAGATGAAATTATAGAGGAGATTGTAGATGAAAAGATTGATGAGAAAGTTTTGGATGAGCCAATACAGGAAGATGTTAACGAGGATATCGTTAGAGAGATACCCACGAAACAGGGTTTGGAACCGATAGAACTAACTGAAGAAGAAGTTGCTATTGAAGTAGAACAAGTTAAAGAAATTGTAGAAAATATTGTTATTGAAGAAGTTACTGTTGAAGAAGTTGTTGAAGTATTAGAGCAAGTTAATGACATTGGTGTACAAAACTTAAACCAAGCTACTGAAAAAGTACAAGAAGTAATTCAAGCTGTTGTTGAAGAAGCTATTGCAGATGTTAAAGAGCTTACTGAAGAACAAGTAGAAGTTGTTGCTGAAGTATTACAGGTAGAAGCAGAGGATGTAGCTATTATTGCTGAATCTGTTAAGGATGATGAGGTTATAGCAGAAGCAGTAGAGGAATATGTAGAGAGAGCTGTAGAAAATGCAGACGTTGAAAACTATACATTAGCTGATGTCGTAACAGAAGTACAGTTTGAAACCTTTATAGATAATCCAATACAAACGTTTATAGACATTGACATACAAGAAATAAACTTTAATGACATAGGTAATGACATGACTACTGACCAAAAGGAAAAAGCACAAGAAGTTGTAGTCCCAGTTATTTTGACTAGAATAGCTACTATGGCAGCTTTCATATTTAGGAGAAGTTTATGATTAAAAAACTATGGAAATGGTTCATTGCAATAATAAAAGAAACATTAAACCTTAGTTGGACTTTGGTTGGTTTAGTTATTGCTACTCTTACATTGACAGGTTCTGCACAACAAGTAACAGGATTAGCTACTGTAATTACACTTCTTATATGGTTGCTTACAATTAGTTTTAGACAAGGAGAATAACATGGACGGTTGCTGTGGTAACGGTTGTTGTGGTGGTAAGTAAATGAAACTACAAGTTATTAGGACGCAGTTTGGTAAAGACGCAACTAATGGTTTGTTATACATAGATGGTATTTTTGAGTGTTATACATTAGAAGACCAGTATCAAGATGTTAAAGTTATGCACGAGACTTGTATACCTGAAGGAAAATACTCTATAAAGTTTCGTAAAGTAGGTGGCTTTCATGCAAAATATTCTGAACGTTATAAAAATGCGCATTATGGAATGTTATGGTTACAAAACGTACCCGGCTTTGAATATATTCTTATACATACAGGCAATACAGATGAGCATACATCAGGTTGTTTAATTGTTGGTGACACTCAACAAGACTTAGATGTAAGTTTTAATGGTATGGTAGGTTCTAGTGTCAAAGCTTACAAAAAATTGTACGCTAAAGTATCTGCAGAGTTATTACAAGGTAAACCAGTTACTATAGAATATAGCAAAATAAACTTGTCTAATGATACAGATATAGATGACAATATCTCTATCAATATAGATGACATGTATGAGAAACTACAAGAAATAAATGGCAATGTTATAAAGACAAACGCTATGTTGAATGGTAGGATAATTAGATAATGGCTAAGAAAAAATATAAAGTATCAAACAAACCTAAAGTTGCTCAAATGAATGAGTACATATATACAGACCTTAAAAAAGATTTAGCAAAAAAACATATGGTTAATAGACCACGCATGTTTAAAAAAGATTATGCTAAAAAAGGTGTTGAAGTAAAGTTTAATAAAAATATTAAACGTGGTAAACCCATGACAGCAGCACAAAGACGTGTAGCTGAAGCAGGTATATCTACTAATACAACTTTTGTACCTAAAACTAAACAAAAAGGTTTGTCTAAAAATCCTGTAGGTAGTGGTGAAATTTCAGAAAAACGAGCTAAAGCTTTACGTGCAGCACAAAAAAAAGCAGGGATAGGTATTGGTCAACCGGAACCTAGTCAATATAAAACTAACCCATCTCCAAGTCAGCAACCTGTTAGTAGACAAAAAATTAAAACACCCAAACCTGCTAAAGGACAAATAGGGGGCTATAAATATGGAGCTAGTAGTCCTATTAATTTAAGTAAAGCTTCTAAAAGATTATCTCCTGCTGCTAAAAGAGCAGTAATGTTAGGTGCTAAAGTAGCTACTAAAGGTGCAACAAGATTAATACCAGTCGTAGGACAAGTTCTTATAGCTAAAGACATATACGATGTAAATAAATACGCAAGTTCTTTACCTAAAAAAAAGAAAACTAAGATGAAACTTTACGGTACAAGTATTAACAAGTCTTACAAATATAATAAATAATATGTTTGCAAGGAACAAACGACAAAGAAATCAAGATGGTACATTCAAAAAGGATGTAGCGTGGACACCTTGGAACGAAGCATGGAGTTATAAAATGAGTGAACAACTTAAAGATATGATTGAAAGAACTGCTTGGACATTTATAGAAGCGTTTATAGGTGCCTTAACAGTTGCTCCACTAGTTGGTGTAGATGCTGAAGTAATTCAGTTAGCTGCATTAGCAGGTGGTGGTGCAGCACTTGCAGTAATCAAGACATACGCAAAGAAACAAATTACAGTTAGTAAGTAATGGCTAAGAAAAAAAACTACAGTTATGGTGACCCCGAAAAGAATAAGCAATTAGAAAAACAGTTGCAAAATTCTATCGTTAAGGAGTTAGCATTAGCTAGTGAATTTAGAAAAGCGTCTAAACAATTACTTAATCAAGGTAGTGCTAGACCCGAAGTATTAAAGAAAGCTAAAGCTTATGCAAAGCGTAGTACATTTTTTCAAAGACGAGCAGAAGCTAATAATGAATACCGTAAAGCATATCAAGCTTCTCTCAATCAAGTAAGCAAAAGATACGGAGAGTAATATGCCTGTTAATAAAAAAACTGGTAAGAAAAAAGCATATAAAGTTAAGAAAAAATCCAAGAAGTAATTCGTGGATGGCGTACTTATTGTACTGTGTATAATAATATTATATAGTGCTACTTTTATTGCACGAATAGGAGATAGATAATGGCTAAAGTAAGTTGGATGTGGGGTGGTAAACGCCACTATGGTACATTAATTAGAGAAACTAAAACTCATAAGTTTGCACGTACTGTAAATGGAAAAGTTAAGAAAATAAAAAAATGATTGAGTACAGAGGCGAAAAGTTTTCGGGATATAACAAACCTAAACGTACACCTAAAGCTAGTAAGTCACACGCAGTACTTGCTAAAGAAGGTGACAAGATTAAGTTAATTAGATTTGGACAACAAGGTGTGTCTGGTGCAGGTAAAAAGACTGACGCTAAATCAAAAGCAAGACGTAAATCTTTTAAAGCACGTCATGCAAAGAACATAAGTAAAGGTAAGATGTCGGCTGCGTATTGGGCAAACAAAGTTAAGTGGTAATCACTCGTTAACATCACTATATCTATCTAGATATCCACGTAATAATTCACGATAAGCTACTTTAGTACCCATAGATTGACGACCATCATATATATCATGGTGCCATTTACATAACATAGCTACATTTTCTATGTCAAACTTTCTTGTAGGGTTACCACCCATACCAATATCTTTTATGTGTGCAAGCTCTAACCATTTATTACTGCCACAATTTGCCCACTCACAGGCGTTTCCTGCTCTTTCTAGGGCTTGTTCTCTGATAGCTGATATATCTTCCGTCATAGTATTTCTTTTATTTTAGGAGTATATAGATGGTATTTAACTGTTAGTTCTTCATCAGGCATAATGTCTACAAGTGTCTTAATACATTTAAGATTAAAGACATCTTCTAATATACAATTAGGATTTTCACTATGATTGATGAAGCCACCTAATGGTGTACGTACAAACCCGTGTTGAAACTGTTCATTAGCTACATGAGTAACACCTAATGTTGAGTTAGCACGTATAGGTTCTTTAGCAAATAAACCAACTCCATCTATTATTGATTGCCTAATCTCTACTTCATCAGGTAAAGGTTTATAACTGTCATTCATTTAACAATCCTAGTTCCACGCCATCTGCTTTTACGTATAATCTGTTTAGGATTGTCGTCATCAACACACGGTTTAGTGTCTATGTGATGTCTGTATTGTTCGTTACATACAATACATCGTACATGTGCATTAAATCCCTCATCAACTTCAGCCATTAAAGCTTGCAAATTTAAAGCAGTTTTTCGTGCAGCTTTATCTATTTGTTTTTGTGACACTTGTGAAGTCATAGTATCTCCTTCCATCATGATATTGTTTATATTCTGCAATAGGTATTAGACCTAATAATTCTTCTACTGTATAAAACTTAACAGTACCGTCTTTGAAACAAAACGCTATGTAATAATCTGTTGCATGTCCTTCTGCATACATTGTATGTACAGCACAGTAGTGCAACAAGTCTTTAACTTTTACTTTAGGTGAAGACTTTACTTCTACTAACATTTGTTTTTTATCGTTGTACACAAAGTAATCGGGGAAAGATTTAAGAAACGGTGACATCTTAGCCCACATTGGTATGGGACTTTCTGCAAAATCTGCATTGTCATTAAGATGTAACTGCCGATACTTCATATTCTTATCCGTACAGTATTTTTCAAACACATTTTCTGCAAAAGGTATATAGTTTTTTATACGCTCAGCATCATTGAGTTTGTTATGTTCGCCTTGTGGACTAACTTCTTTCATTGTAACTTAGCTCTTTTCAGCCACATACTACCGTCTTTGTAAGGTGTAGATAAAACATTTACTAATCTAATAAACTGTTCTAAGTGTTCATATGTGTACTTTGTTATTGTATCCAAAGAAGTATCTTTACCATATTTGTCCCAGTCATCTACAACATCTTCTAGTTTGTAAACATCGGTAGAAAATATTTCATGGTACTTTCCATCTTCTTCATACTTCAACATGTATATTTCAATCATTTTAAAACGGTGATTGAAAATCCATAGAACCTTCACGTGCTATGTCATCTCTTATTTCTGCACGCTCTACTTCATGTTGCCATGTTTTTACTTTATGTAGAAACAATTTGTACATCTGTTTCTTAACATTGTATGTAGCCATCTGTGCATCTGTCCAAAACGCAATGCCGTTAGCTTTAGTTTTCTCTAAATGTTCTAACTCTAGTTGCGTTAGTTCTTCCATTTTATCTAATACATCTTCACCACTAGGGTAAAAATCAAATGTAGGTTCACTCATTCTTCTTCTGCCTTTCTACGATTGTCTAATATTGTTTGTTCAAAACCTTGTAAGAACTCAAACAATAGTTTGCTTACTTTTTCTGGGTCTGCTTCTTGTAATACATTATCTTGAACAACACGTTGTCCACCACAAGCATTAGCTAGCTGTATCGCCCATACTTTTATTTCTTTTGGGTCGGTAAATATGTTCGGCATTTTTCCAACACTCCTTACTAGAGTTCCAATGGTGCCATCCATCGTTGTAAACTAGCCAACTAGCTACACGTGTAGACACCACAGGATTAACTCTGTTATCTTTTATACTTAACTTGTTTGAAAGCCAATTCCATGTACGGTTATTGAATTGCCACAGTCCTAAATCATTAGAACCGTTTTTGTTTTTGTCATTGTATGCAGTATATCTACCACTACTTTCGCAATAGATAATTGTCATAGCTTGTACAATATCTTCTTCTTTGAAGTATGTACTGACTGTTGGTATCCACTCCTCAACATGTTGTACTTTCTCTTTTACATCACGACAAATTACATATTCTTCTAGTGTATCTGTACTTATGGGTAAAGTAAGAACACAACTTATAAGTAATTCAATCATTCTTCTTCGTAAACTGCAGGTTTCTTGTACTTCCTACCACTTATGTGTAACTGGTATGCAATACAAAACTCATCTAAATCTTTAATGTTAAAGATAACAAGCCCCTCACTTGTACCATCGGGTTTTGCTACAAACACGAATGGTCTTTCATCGTTGGGTAAGTTGGTATCTGATTGCTCTTTAGCTTTCAGATACCTATTCCACAATGTTTGAACTTGCTTACCTGCTTTGACTTCACATCTAATAAATGCTTCTGACCAACCTTCTTCATGTACACGTAAGTGATACAGACTAGGTTCGGGCATTTGCAACTGACGTAACGCTTCTAATTGTTTCCGTCTACCTTTGCGTTTGTTAAGCATTCCTTGACGTTTATAGTCAATCTTTTTGTTAGGCACTTACTCCCCATTCGGGTGGTAAGTCTGATGAATTTAACCACCATGACTTAGGAAACTTACCTGTATGTGCCGGACATTCGTCTACAGCTTTTGCTGCACACTTAAAGTCGGGCGACTTTTCGGATAGCTTGCTAGTCCTGTTGTCAAAGACTTTGCCATTACAGAATGGACATGTTAAATCCATTTTGATTTCGTTTTGTTGCTGTGATTTTTCCACAACACCTCCTAATATACCTGATACTTTTGTTATCAAGTCATCATCGTCATCTACTTTATTGGCAGTAGAAGATAATCCAAGCTCTATTTTAGCTACATAATCATCTATCTGCTTATTACTCCATTGAGATTTATCGGGATACTTCATGACTTTTCGGTAGTTATCTGCTAAGTCTAAAGCAAACACTTGTGTCTTTTCGTCATACCCCTCCATAATCCTATCAACGGTGTCGTCAATAAGTTTGACTTTACCATTATCGGCATGTGTAGAGGTATCGTTAAAAGGTGCTTCCCCTTCTGATACTTCCTCAATGGGTTTGATTGGTACAGGTTCGGACTTGTTCTCTTTTCTACGCATGTCAACCTTTGTCACCATAACATTGTCGGTGTCTGGGTCACTCATGGTAGCTAGAGGTTGTGCATTATGTTCTTCTTCAGTTGTATCTGAACCTGACCATAGCTCAACACCTAAACCAAAACGCATACAAGCACGTTTGAAAGCGTCACTCTCTGCATCTTTTAAGTTTGTACCATCGTTATGTTTAGGACTGTCTAGTTTAAATGTGTCAACGTCTCCGAAGCCATCATAACTACCCATATCCTCAATAGTTATAGTACCTTTAGCACCAACTATTCTTTTCTCACCTTTATGTGTACCGTATATAGGTTCACATGTCCATGAGTATTTTACTTCACTATCACGTAGTCTTTCTACGTAGATACTGTGTGGAACGTAGTCGCCAAACTTCCCTGCAGGTGCTTTTTTAACAACTGACTTGGGAAATGGGGACAACAATTTAACTGGCTTTGTAGCCATCACGTTCTCCTTTCTATCATTATTTAATTTCCTTAACAAGTTAAGGAATTAAATTAATGATTTATATTTATTTGCTTAAGCGTGTAACCCCACGTGTTAATTTACTGAAGTGAATTGCTCCATCTTCTGCACGATATATTAAAACAGGTGCATCACCTGAGTATTCTATACCAATTAACTCATGGTTCGTTACTTCTTTGACATTATTACTTGCCATATACTATATATTATACCTATACATCTTCTAAATTTACAAGGTATTCAGCAGTTACTCCATGCTTTGGCTTACAAAACAGTAAGTACTGACATGGTCTACCCATACTTGCAAGTTGTTCTAACGCATATGTATTGTAACTTTCCGTACTTCCATTAATCCATAGTCGTACATCGTTTATGTATTGTGTGTTTGGTGTATGAAAATGACCTGCAACAGCATAGTTAAAGTCGGGCATAAGTCCGTTACTAGCTAATGTTTTCCAACCCATTATCTTTTTACCAAATCCATACCACGGGAAACCACCAAAACCTCTGACGTTATCACCGTGCCATAGAAAGAACTTACATTTCTCTCCTAAATCTGCAATGTCAAACCAATGGTTGTCTGCATTTACACTATCAGGTATAGAAAATGTAATTCGTTTTTCGCTATCGTATATCATGTCTAATATCTTGCCTAACATTCTGTCGGCATTGCTATCAGGGTGGTAGTTTTTTCTTGAACGTCCACCCAAATGTCCATGATTACCGATTACCCAATGAACTTGCACTTCCTCAAAGTTAGCTAATAGAATGTCAAAGAATTGTGTCAAAATCCTAGGTGCATCAACAGTCACTTGACTGTACAATGAACTGTCTATTAGATGTTCTTGTCCGGGAAATATAAGCTCTCCCTCTACTATGTCACCAACACAAAACACAGCAATTTTATTTACATTGTGTGCTTGCCGTTGGATATTAGCTAAGTCAACTATCTTATGTGCATATCGTACAACACGTTCTTCAGCAATTTCTGTATTGTATGTAGGTGTAATTTTTGCAAGTTGCACATCAGACAATACGGCACAAGCTATTTCTTCGCCAACTTTTTTCTTCTTGGCTAACTTGGGCTTAGGAACATTACCTTTTCGGTAAGTTGTGATACTTGTTTTGACTGCTTCGTACACAGCTTCAACAAGTTTTTCAGTTTTATTCTTAGCTTTATCAAGCTGTCGTAACAACTTGATGTTAGTATCTTCTAGCTCTTTTACTCGCTCGCTCTCAGCATCAGCTAATAATCTAGCTAGTTCTTTATCTTTATTACTTGCCATCAGACACCTTTTTGATGTACTTACGCATGGCACTATCGGATATTTCTATATCAAACTCACGTTTTAATATGTTTATTATACGATAAGGTTTCACATCAACTCCGTTACGTACTCTCTCAATGAGTGTGTCCCAGAACTCACGTGCTTCTGGTGTAATTTTTCGTTCAACGAAATTATCTTTTACACCATGTTCGGCTTCTTCTAGTAGTTTATCTATTTCTTTCATGTAAATAATTATACATGAATAAAAAATAAATACAATAAACTAAAAGAAAGCTAGAGATAAGTGTTCATGAAGGTAACAAAACCCATGACGAAGATATCCTGAAAGAACAGTCATAGGTAAAAGACCTGTCGTAAGTTCTCTTTACGCTCTATTCTTATCTCTGTGCTTACTGTACATAGGGAAAGGAAACCCACGTATCACTTGCGTGAAACGTAAGCACTACCTTTACCTTACTACATTTAATTTTCTAGCGAAAGACTTAACCTCGTCTATGTCTGCTAGTCTCATGATGTTATATTTATTACATGCTTCCATACATTGTTGTAGATTTTGTTTGCCTGTCCCATTAAATCCTACAACTTGCATATCAGATACCCACAATCGTCTAGGTGTTTGTTTGCCTAACCATTCAAGTGCAGGTAAGTCAATGTAATTACCACCACCAGTATGCTCGTGTAAGTATTCATCATTAACACGTCTACCATTTCTAGCAATGATACGTATGTCACCTAATTTCTTATTGTTGTTCCAACCATAATAGTTGTACATTGCAATAGTCACAGCAGGTACTTCATTCATGACATCTAGTATGTCTTGACCGTCAAAGTTCATAGAACCACTAGCGTCAATCAGGATAGTTCCACCGTATGTATTATGTTTACGTGTGAATATCTTTCTATCTACTGTGTATCTGTGAATTTTTCTAGGTGCAACACCTTTGTCTTTAGCAACATTTGTGTAACCTGTACGAATTTTGTTACTCATGTTGATAGTTAACGCAGGTTTATGTAATGTATAATCTGCCCATGAAGCTTCACTATTATCATAACTGTAAATGATTTCGTTATAGTCATTCTTGTTACGGTCTTTAAGCATAGATATATTCTTAGGTGAATTAAGTTCAGCTTCTTCATAAGCATCTTCTAAATCACCTGTTTCTTCTAATGCTTCCTCAAGTTTTTCTTTGTCATCATCAGATAAACGCACATCGTCTTGTGGTTTTTCGTCAAACAAATCAAATAACTCAGACAACTCTACTGCTAGTTTTTTAACTCTAGCCCATGCAGGTTTCTGTGTTATACTTGCAGATTTAGTACTTGTATGTACCATGCGTAGATGAAAGTAAGATATTTTATCCATAGCAAACTCTAAATCTTGAACACGACTGTGTTTAAGAGTATGACTATTTATCTCATCTGTAATAGCTTTTATAAAAGAAACATACTCATAGCCATACTCGTTATATTTTATACGTGTATAACTTGCAGCAAAATTACTTTTGTACCATATTTTTTCAATGAAATAGATACAAGCTAATCCATACTTGACTAAGTCTGTAACACTACCTTTCTCTACAAGTTGTCTTGTGAAAGCGTCAACCTCATCTAAACATGTATGTGGTGCATTCATAGGAATACCTGCATACGTTAGTCTGTGATTGACACGTATTTCTTCTAGCAAATGTATAGCTTCTTCATGAACGCCTTTGGGAATTTTACCAAAGCTTTTAGGTGACCACTTGACATGACCTAACTCATGTCGTCTGATTACACGTCCGTGATTTACACCACACTTATGACATTCGTCATCTAAAGGTACGTACATTTTCCTATTGGTCATGTCCGTACGAGGTTGTTTAGTATCTTCGTATACTTCCCAATCTCTTTCTCCTGTGACTATTTCGGGGAATGGTCTGTGTCGCATTATTCTACTTCACTTAACTTGATAGCGTCTAATAGTTCTTCTGCTCTATCGCCAAAGACTACTAACCCTGCTGTATCAATGTCTAACCCTTGCTCTTGTAACTTGAAGAACTCATCCCATTTACGAATAGAGATACGTTCACCCTCATCAGTAGATAAAGATGTATCACTAATGGCTTGATGCCACGCTTTTGGAAATTTTTCCAATGCTTTAGGATGTATTTCATCTATGTGTATAGCAACAGGGAACCTGTCCTTGAGTGCTTGTGGTAAGCTCTCTGGGTCTGCGTTAGATGTTGCTATGACTGTAAATCCTTCGCTAGGACGAACAGTTTCTTTCTCTTTGTTGTTGAGTGTGATACCTGCAATATCTTTGTCATCCAATATGGCATGTAAGAATGTCATAGCGTCTGGTGAAGCGTGGTCTATCTCATTGATAACCAATCTACCACCGTTACGCCATGCTTGTACAGCAATACCGTCACTCCATTCAAACTGTTGATTTTCACCTATCTGATAAAAACCTTGTAAGTCTGCACTTGTACTTTCTTCGGTCATGACTAACTGAAATACGTTAGCGTCACCGTTTATGTTCAATGGTGCATTTTGTTTTACAGCAGAGTAAGTCTTGCCTGTACCCGGAGGTCCGTACAAAAGTACTCTATCTGATTTTCCTACTACGTAAGACACTAAGTCCCAACACGTTTGTTTTTTGCTCATTTGTTATTCTCCAATCGGTACAAACTTAACGTATAAGTTCACACCCTCGTTGTTTTTTCTTTGCTTACACTCAAAAGAACCTTTGTCTTTTAAGTGACTTATATTTCGTTGCTCCATACTCCGTATGTTTCCGACAACACCACTACTCCACTTAGGTAAAGTAGCGATGACGTACCAAACGTTCGGGTTGTTTAACAACACCTTAACTTTGTCGTCTGACAAAATTTTAGGTTGCTTTCCACCTTTGCGTATCGGTGGTGGCTCTTGTCTAGCCATACCGTTAGGTAACATATGTCACCCCTTTCTGGTATATACATACCTCACAGTCCAGTTGGGCATGAAATTAACAATACTTTCGTATGTTATGTCTGAACTGTAAGCTACGTACGTATAGATAGCTTGTAACATACCTCAAAACTCATCCAATAAGTTTCTTTACATAAGATATGCTACAAGCTACCTACAGACTTTGCTTTTCATCAACACTTTCGTGTATCTTCTCGTCCTACATAGATAGCTTGTAACACACAAGTATGAGATACTTTGTAATTGATATCCCTTACAATCTCGCTCTTGAAAGTAAGAATTACTCGTAGTTCTGTCTTATGTGCTACAAGCTACCTACATACATAAAGGGGTAATGTACGTAAGTAACTTTGTTATTGCGTTTCTTTTGTGTGTTTACGCCACACTTTCTCGTTAATAACTACGGTGTTCCAGTCCGTAAACGTCTTTTGCTTGGGTGATTTATCATCACCGTATGTAATAGTTGTCTTGCCGAATGCACGACTTACTGCTATTACAGGAACAAACTTATTCCCTTTCGTAAGTAATTCATCGGTCTCTCTAACGTCTTTGGCGTAACGAGACCAACCATGTTTGTGAACCATAATTTCCCTTTCTAATTATATTTAATCCCCTTAACAAGTTAAGGGGTTAAATATTAATTACTTTTCAATATTCGTACCCTGCGTCTGATTGGTCTGCCATGATTTGTTCTGTCTCTGTCATGCCTGAAGGTGGTTCATCGTATTCGCCATGATGTCTCATCATTTCACGATGTTCTTGTTCTTGTACTTTTGCGTCTGCAACAGCGTCATCTAAACAGTCTTCGTGAAACCAATCACCGTATACTTTTATAATAGAACTTTGGTCATCTGTACTATTACAAAGTTCACATTCTTTAGTAGCCATTATTCTTCCTCTTTTTTATCTTTTATTAATTGTAAAATTAATTCATCTGTTTTGAGTAAAATATCTTGGTGCACGTCATACGCAATAAGAGTATGTAATGCAGTTTTTAACATTTCTAGTTCCCATAACTGATATTTTTTTAATTTATCCATTATTCTTCCTCTCTAAGTTCGCCATCGTACAATTTAACTTGTGCGTCATCACCAAACTCAACACCGTCAAAGACAACTGTTACGTTAACACCTGTGTCAAGTATCATGTTTTGTGGCTTGTTACCTATTTCAAAATCAGCATTACAAAATGCGTCATTTATTTCTTCTTGTGTAAGCAATCGTGTAGACGTTATAGTCCAATGTCTTTCGTCCATAGACGCTTCGCCTACATGATATGTGTGTTTAGCCATTATTTATCCTCCTTACAGTCACATTCTATTGCTTGTATGTATGGTGGATAAGGTGTGCTTATTGAACAACACTCTATATATACTGACATTATTGACTACAACTTTCACATTGTTCATTAATAAAATCAAACTTTTGATAGTATATATCTAAACCACAATCTAAACACATACCTTTAAATCCTTCATCTTGCATTATTTATCCTTTCGTATAAGTGAGAGGAACTCATCGCTAAGTCCCTCTCGCGTTTTCTTAACGTAATTAACAACGTTAACTACGTATTCTATTGTTAATAAGACAATAGGAATTAACATTACTATTATCAATAACCCTTGCCAACTATTCATGACACTTCATCCCATGAATAACTGCTCCAAACTCCGTCCAATGTCATTACATTTATGAGATATAAACCCCAATCATCAGCAATTATTGGCATATCGTTAGCTTTAGGTAACTTATCCACAAAATCTAACGCAGTATCAAAGTTATACACGCTTGGATTATGTCCGTCTTTACCCATGTAAGCACACAAAATAGGGAATACTCTCTCTATTTCTTGCCTAAATTGGGGGTTCCAATCTCTGTCTGTATCATTTTCCATATACATACGTTGCATTTTACTTACTGTTTCTTCCACATTAGAACCCATCCAATGTGTGTAGATTACAGGTGAATAACTGTAACCTCTTTCGTCTTGACTGTACAATAGTACAGTTGCTCTGTCACCCACGTGACACCTCGCTTTCTGTTTTTTCACTTGTCAAGTATCGCTTTGAACTTGACTTCTTTACAGTACTGTACCCACAATGTGGACAAAATACCATTTCTAATACGTTACTTTTCGCATTTGCGTAAATACCTTGATGTCGGTAATTCGCTTGACGACAGTTATCGCATAACATTTTCACTCCAATCTAATTAATTAATCCCTTTTAATTCTTAAAAGGGTTAATTAATTAACTCTCCTTTCAACGAATTAAGCATTGTACGTAATTCGTGAAACTTTATCATTTCTGCATACACAATTTCTGTTTTACCTGCGTAACTTTTAAATACAGTATCAAAAAATTCATTGTTCTCTCTATCTTTTTTGTTTGGAGATATACCTCTATTTTCTGCCTCTGTATAAAATTCTTGCTCTGCAAGTAATGCTTCGTGTTTATTTTTAAATTTATATAATGCTTTAAGTAAAAAATCTATGCGTTCAAATCTTTGTACACGATAATTTGGGTTATATGTAATACCAATTTTGTATATATTGTATTTTTTGTTGTACATACAATATAAATAACCGTCTTTTTGTTTGTAATCATCAGGATTTACAGGTTCGTATCTTTTATATTTTGTACGATATCGTTTTTGTTTACATTCGTATGATAAACAAATTAACTGATTATAACGTTTAGTTGTAAAAGAAATTTTGCATATTTCACAAACTTTTTGGTAAGGTAAATGATTTATACGCGTTTTTTTGTAGTTATATTCAGCATTACATTTTCTTGTACAATATTTCTGTCTTTTATCTGTACGTGGAGTAAAAACAATATTACAATTTCTACACGTTTTGTCTTGTTTGACAATTCTTTGTGCTACGTTCCAACATTGTCTATTGCAATATCGTGTTTGTAATGCACCTTTAACCCTTGGTATTGTATTTTTTTTGTTACAAGTTTCACACACAAAAATATAATTTTTCATAATAACCTTTCCGATACTCGCATAAGTATCTATCTACCCACATACATGGGCAGTTAGATAGTTATAAATAAATATCTTTCTTTAATTTATTGTATACATTAAGTTCATGTCTTTCTCTTTCACGAGTAGTCATGTACTTGTATGGTTTATTTATTGCACGTATTATTCTACGTAAACGATAAGCTCTATATAATTTTTTCATAATATCCTATCTGATACTCTTATAAGTATCTTACACACCCCCATTACGAGGGTGTGCGAGATAATTACTACGCTTTAGCGAGTGCTTTTTTCTTAGCCCAAGCTTTTTTACCTCTGTCGGAACGAAGTTTGGTCATTCCCTCAGGTGTAATGTGCTTGAGTGTAGCGTCTGCACCTAACAACTTCACTACATCTTGTGCGTCTGTGTAGTTTTTAGTCATAGGAGAAACAGTATTTTCGCCTGTTAACTCGCTTATGTCTGCTACCTGCACGTTGGATACAAAGTATTCCTTGTTTTCATTGTCTTTGACAATGAAGTATCCCTTGATTGGCGTATTATCGTCCTTACGAACGTTATACACGGTTGTCGTATCTGTATTTATCAATTTGCTCATTTCTGAACTCCTTTTGCATGTGTTATGTGTACTTTGACGCTCTCACATACAAGAGAACGTCAACCTACACACAGTAGGTGAGATATTGGATATCTACTTCATCGCTCCACCACAATGGGTTCATGCTTTGTTTTTTCAGAGGGATATGTATTTAATCCCCTTACTCCGTAAGGGGTTAAATACTATATGTTGTCGGCTAGTCGTCAATTTCGCCATAGTAATTTTCAATGGTAAGCAACACGTTTTGGATAATATCCTCACTCGCACTACCTTTACCAATAGTTGTTTCTACAACATCAGTTATGTCATCACGTATGGATGTTTGTTCATTATCACTACTAAAGAACTGTTTAGCACGTTCTTCCATAATTTTCTTTTTATCTTCTTCAGATAAGCCCATTTCGGCTCCTTTCCTATAGGGATTTAATCCCCCTACTTTAGTAGGGGGTTAAATACCCTAAAGTTCGCTTTCCAACATCTCGTCAAACCAATGGCTT
>WLWG01001501.1_pt1 | contig 20808 bp, 16 predicted proteins | sample 6712871 | NCBI WGS metagenome assembly WLWG01 (sample SAMN12718693, study PRJNA515312) | sponge metagenome | isolation source: marine sponge | host: Mycale hentscheli | place: New Zealand: South Island, Marlborough, Capsize Point | collected 2003-05-01
AGTAACGCACACTGTGCCGTGCCCGTTTGTTCTTCATCACGCGTCAGTGTCATGTCGGGGGTTGCTCCAACAACGCATGGTAGTTACGAAATTGGGCCACGATATGACGAATTACCCGCGCTTGATGATGTTCCAACAGTGCAACGGTATTTTAAAGATCACGGATATTACACGTTGTCTGGCGGAAAAGTGCTTCATCATGGATTCACCGGTAGGCTTTCCGAGGCGATTGATCAATCACTGGGAAGAGAAAAGGGTCGACGTCCCAAAAAAGTGATGAATAGGCCTGCCAGCTGGAGTGGTGCATGGGATTGGGGCCAGTATCCCGATGAAGACACAGAAATGGCTGATTTCAAATTAGCGGAGAACGCAGCAAACTTTCTCGGCAGTGATATCAACCCCCCATTCTTCCTCTCAGTTGGTTTTTTCCGGCCACATGTACCTCTCTTTGCTCCACCATGCTGGTTTCAAAAATATGACATCGAGGCGATTAGTCTCCCCCATATCCCCAGTTGGGATCTTGATGATGTACCAAAAAACTTCTTGAATATAAATAGTTATGCAGTTGCTCCTACCCATGCTGAAGTGCTGAAGCACGGAAAGCAGCGAGGCTTAACTCAAGCTTATCTTGCTTCGATTAGTTTTGTGGATTCATGTGTCGGTCTTGTAGTTGATGCACTTCGAGCGAGCCCACACGCCGAGAATACCTATGTTGTTCTGTGGAGTGATCATGGTTTTCACCTTGGTGAAAAAAACCATTGGGCAAAACGTACCTTATGGGAAGAGTCGACACGGGTACCACTTCTTATTTCTGGTCCGGGCATCTCACCTGATATACCGTGCGAACAGTCAGTAAGTCTGATCGACATTTATCCAACGCTCATTGACTTATGTAGTCTTCCAGAAAATGAAAAGCTCGAAGGAGTTTCTCTGGTTCCCCAACTTGAGAACTCCAAAACGGTAAGAGACAGGCCAGCAATTACATCCTCATATTTTGGGAATCATGCTGTCAGGAGTCATTCTTGGCGACTGATAACATATGAGGACGGTGCAGAAGAACTTTATGATCATCGAAGTGACTCCGATGAATTTCATAATCTCGCAAATGATCCACGATATAAGTCAATAAAAAATCAATTGCGTCAGTGGCTCCCAAAGTCAGAAGAGCCAGAATTTAAAAAAATGTCAGAACGAGACAAACGGCTCAAGAAATAGCAGAATTTTATGCCATGCTTCCTGACCCAAGATCTACGCATATGGAAAAAGCTCGGGATCAAGCTGCTTCAGAAGAGCTCTTAGCTGTGGCAAAACTTTGCGGGTTGCAATAACACCTTGATGCGCAATAGCAGATGCATTCTGGAAATCAGTCAACTGAAAGGCTGATACATCAGGTTCGATGGTAAGGTCTGCGTCCTCAGCACCCATCTTTCGAATATTTCTATCTTGAGCAGCTCGTACTCTCCCTAGGGTCTGAAACATACTCGGTATATTCATTTCTTCAGTAGGGGTCGCAGGGGTATTTCCCACAAATGAATGTCCGATCTTTGCAGCGACATCGACAGCAACAATGAAAGTAGCTCCCTGATTTACCAGTACATCAGCAGGAACATTGTTGAGGATTCCTCCATCGACAAGTGCCATGCCATCTCGACAGATGGGTTGTGAAACACCGGGCAGATTAATGCTTTCTAGAATTGCATTTGCAGCGTCTCCTCGCGAACGATGCACTTGTTCTACAGTCACAAGGTCAGCGGTTACTGAAGTAAATGGAATAATCAGCTGCTCAAGAGTCCAGTTGGAAAGATGTGAGCGAAGCATTTCATCCCAGCCACCACGACGAAATTTTCCAATCATATACCAGGCATCACCGTAGGGAAGAAACCCATATCTTTTATTTGGTTTTAAATCACTGGCAAATGTTTCAATCAACCATGCGCTATCATATCCAGCGGCATAGGGGACGCCGGTAAGTGCACCGGCACTCGTGCCAGAAAGAAAATCAACCGGTATGCCCTCTTCGTCGAGAACACTAAGGACACCTAGATGGGCCATGCCTCGCGCCGCACCGCCACCAAGTGCAAAGCCGATGCAGGAGCCACGAAGATGCCGAATAATTCTCTCAATACCACTTTCACGTGTAGTGTGTCGTGATTGCCCAAATCCATCCCAATGAATTTTGAAGTCACCTCTGCAGATTGAATGTAGATTATTCAAAGGTTCAGCGACCTGCTGTGTATTTCGAAGAATTCGAACAAGTGATATCTTTTTTCGGACAGTAGGGTAGCATTCGGAGAGTTCGGAAAGAAGCTTCTCGGTTTCTCGAGAAAGAGTTGAATCAAAGCAACAGTAGACAGCATCGGCGTCCTGAAGAACTTCGGATAGGTACTCAGTGTTTGTGTTGAGGCGAACATCGAGGAAGCATCGTTCAACACTATTCCATGCGGATGCTTCTGAGCGAATTTCATTTGGGTTACGTAGCTGTGCATGCTTATCAAGAAGGCTAATCGAGCGATCTACGGTAGCGAGCGTTGTTTCATCATCGGAGATGGCAGTGACATCTTCACCGAGTGATCGGAGGCGACGAATGAGTGTACTTGAGAGGCTGCGATATTCTTCGCTTGCATGGAGAATGGCGATCAGGCGAGGGCGATGACCGACGCGTTTAGGTGTGAATGCTTGATGAAGCCTCAGTCCAAGAGCACCTAAAAGATTTCGATGCCATCGTGGAACTTGGTTGAGTAATTCAATAGCATCGTGACGCTTGATAGCCAGCCCGGTTACATTCTGCGTGATGTCAACATTGACAGGTATTTGATCGTCACGGAAGAGTGCGAGCAGTCCAAATTGATTACTCCTTCCGATCATCTGCACGGTGTGAGGAAGATCGTCTACTCCCGGAATCCAGATGCGAGCTGCTCCACTCGTGATGAGGAGCAGGTCTGTAAATGGATTTTCAATGGAGTGAAGGTGTGAATCAGCATCAAATGTAACAACCGAGGCACGCGAAGCAATAAGTTCAAGCTCTTCCTCTGTTAACCCGTTTGTTGAGCGGTGTAACTTTAGAAGTGTCAAGATATTTGGAAGGGGAGACATTCGTGTGACCTGCTGAGAGAATGTCTTCAATGAGAGCGAGTCTCATTAAAGGTATATCCTTCAATATCGGTCACTTGGCAAAAGAAGTTCAATGAGTCAAAAGAATTAGCTTTTTCCTTTTATTTCTTCCTTCTTGATATTGTTTTCGGCGGGGTTTCGTTCTTTGGGAGAAATGCTGCCAAACGGTGTTTTGTTGCCGTCATCGTTTGATCATTCGCAAGATTTGTGAATTCGTATGGATCAGTGGAGTGATCATAGAGTTCTTCGCTGAGATCTGCGTAACGGATATAACGATACCGTCCATCACGAATAGCATGATTTTGGTACCCATGTGTAGTGAGCGCAACACCATGCCAATGGTAATCAGGTTTCTCTAGAAGGGTAGCAATGCTGTTGCCTTCAAGATGCTTAGGCAGTGGTATGTCAATGAGATCACAAAGGGTTGGATAGATGCTCAGGAAGTCGACAGGGCGTTGGCAGATTTCTCCAGATTTTGTGACGCCGGGAACAATCCAGATCAAAGGTGATCGGGTAGCCTCCTCCCAGAGACTGAACTTCCTCCAGTGTTCTTTTTCTCCTAGATGCCAACCGTGATCACCCCATAGAACAATAATAGTATTGTCTCGTTCGGGGCTGGCGTTGTACGCATCGAGTAGACGGCCAATATTCATATCTACATACGCAATGGTCGCAAGGTATGACTGAATGGCATCTTTCCATCGTCCAGATTTGAGAAACTTTGCGTGATCTTTTTCAGGGCCAGCCATCTTGATACCAGATGCCGGGACGTCATCGAGATCACCCTCTTGATATGGTGGAAGTTGAATGTCATCACGAGGATAGCGTTCGTAGTATTTTCTCGGCACTGCCCAGGGGAGGTGAGGTTTGATTAATCCGCAGGCTACAAAAAATGGCTTCTTTCGTGGTTGCTTCATTTGCTCGATACAGAAGTCCACTGTGTGCCAGTCCGGTAGATCTTCATCCTGTAAATCGAGTTCCAGAGGTTCGTGATAGCCCTCATATTTTCTTGGAGTTCGCCCGGCGTTTTTACCGCGTCTCGTGGGTGGGTAGGTGTCCCATTCAGACGCATACACGTTTTTTAGTCCACCGGAGCTTGAGTGGTAGGTCTTACCCATTGCCGCTGTATAGTACCCATGCTTTTTCAAATGTGCATTTAAATTAAGGCCTTCTGCAATATGGTTCTGCCAATCGTCTGCGTTGAGATAGCAACCAGAGGAATGCGGGCGGATTCCTGACCAAAGCGCTGCCCTTGATGGGCCACATGCAGGAGCAGCACAGTGTGCGTTGGTGAAAGATACACCCATGGCAGCCAAGCGGTCGATGTTCGGTGTTTTGCACTGAGTGTTTCTGCCGGTATACCCAACCCAATGATTAAGGTCATCGACGGCGATGAAAAGTATATTTGGCTTTTTTGCCAGCACATTTTCCAAATTTACACATGACAGTAAGGTGAAGAGGAAAAGAAGGATTTTCGATAGTGATAAGTTGGAACTCATGGTATTTCAACAGATGGTTTCAGGATTTTTTCGAGATGAAAGACTGTTTTTTATAGCAAGTGATCGGGGTGTGCATTACTCTTAGAATAAGAATAACGTTAAAGGGTGGTGCAACAGTATTCGATGCCCTCCAGTACGTGGAATTGATTGTGGGTTCGAACGATAACTACGAAATCCATAGATAGATTTCGTGTATCTTATTCTTGTTCCTGATCCGAATCACCTTGCTCCTTAAGTTGATCAATCATCTTCTGAACATCAACTTGAGCCTGGCAAAAAGTATTATCCGGATTCAACGAATCGTCATCTTTCATGGTTCTATCTCACTTGATTTCTGGCTAAATTAAGTTCTTCAGAATTAGTAGTAGGCCACACGTACGAAGTCGTAGCAATCATCAAATTCCACAATCGAATGCCATTGCGGAAAAAAAGGAGGCGATGATCGTAAAAAGTATATACCACAGTCCAACGCAAATAAGATTTAGTATTCTGTGTTGTTTCTGCTGCGTTCTATTTTTGGATTTACCCCAATACCAAAAAGCAACTTTTAGGAAAGTCGCAAGTACGATCAGGAAAACACACGGAGCAAAAAACAACATGCACCATTCGACACTCCAGTAACGGTGAAAAAGGATTCTTTGCCAGCCAAAGAGAATGAGACCACCAAGAATACCGCCCGAAATGATATGAGACAGAAGGGGTTTTCGAGGCAGCCAGTAGTATGAAAAAGCACCAATTGTGAAGAAAGTAAGGCCGCCAAATCCTTGAAGGATGGCGTTGATAAAGTGGCCACAGATCATCTGCGAGATCAGTAGTGCAGTGCAGAGAGCCTGAATGAAAAGGAGGGGTGTAATTGTATAAAGTGGCATCAACCACTGCCTTCTTGCAGTGGTATTAATATCCTGCAAATAGGAAAATGAAATTCCTGCCAGTACTGAGAGCCACTGCAGTTGCATAAAAAAAAGAATGTGCAAGATGAGCGGGTTTCTCATAGGGCTCTTTAGAGTGTTGGCAGAGATGGCATTGGTGGTGCCGAAGCATGCCGGTGAGCAAGCCCACTCACAAGGTTTTCACAAATTGATTCAAGATACGGTCGTGTTTGCGCATCATCGAAATTGGAAACTGTTTTTCCAGCATCGCCATGCTCACGAATTGGTATCTGTATGGGAACCTCACCAAGGAATGGGATGTCGAGTTCTTTTGCAGTTCGTTTTGCACCACCGGTTCCAAAAATATCATATCGTTTATTATTATCCGGGCACAAAAAGAAACTCATGTTTTCCACCATGCCAAGTAATGGAATATTGACCTTCTGAAACATTGCAATCGCTTTGGTTGCATCAAGAAGTGCAACATCTTGGGGAGTACAAACGACAACAGCACCCGAGAGTGGAAGAACCTGCGAAAGGGTTAACGCAATATCACCAGTCCCTGGTGGCATATCGATAATTAGGTAATCGAGTGGTCCCCAATTTGTATCACGGAGCATTTGAGTGATGGCACCATGAAGCATTGGGCCTCTCCAGACGACTGCCTCTCCTGGAGGCACAAGAAACCCCATCGACATGACCGGCACGGTTTCGGGATTTAGGCCCGTTGGCAATGCCTGATGAGGTTGCCCTGGGCTGAGTTGTGGCGGAACAATTCGCCCCTCTTGGATTGCGGGACGTCCTTCCAGCCCAACAAGGTGAGGAACACTCGGTCCATAGACATCCGCATCAAGAATGCCTACTTTGCTCCCAGCTCTAGCCAAGCCAATTGCAAGTGATACAGCTATTGTGCTTTTGCCGACGCCTCCCTTACCTGATCCAACTGCAATAACACTTTTTGCTTCAAGGCCGACCTGGCCGATTTTAGTAGGCGGCCTTTCATGAGGCCTGACGGTTATTTGTACATCAGGAATATTTGGGAAAGCTGTTCTGATCCGCTCTTCAATACGTCCCTGCGTTTGTCGCCAGAGAATTGCAGAATGTGTTGTGAGAGCAACATCGAGCGTAATCTTCTTTTCATCCGCGGTCACATCACCAATCTGTCCCAGATCAGAAAGTAGTCTTCCCGATTCCGGATCAGTCATGTCAGCAAGTGTCTCTCGAATGTTTTCTGAGCTCAGTGCATTGTTCATCAAGTACCCTTTTGTATTTCACTAGCAAACATGGCGTCCTCAGGCGAAATTTGTGTTGTCTGTGGAGGCATCGTTTCTGTTGCGATATTTCCAGAAAAAGTATTGCCGGCACGCAAGGCTGCCGTAAACAGTCCACGTGGTCGAATAGAAATCGAAAGAAGCACAATGAGACAGACGACCATGGCCAAACCTGAAGATAGACCACCGTCTGCCTGAACCCCTTTGTCATTAGACTTGAAGTACATGGCAGTAATTAAGCGGAGGTAGTAAGCAGCTGCGATAGCAGCATTGAGTACTAAGACAACACTTAAGCCTATAAACCATGCTTTTCGATCACCAAAGGCTGCATCGCCACCATCGATGCTAAGTGAGGAGGTCACGAGTGACAACTTTCCCCAAAAACCAGGCAGCGGCGGGATTCCAGCAAGACTTAAGAGGAAGGTTGCCAGGCAAAGTGCAGCTACAGGATTCGTTGTTGATAATCCATTGAGATCATCAACACTTTCAATCTCCTCGAGTCTTGGCCTTTGGCTGCTTGATGTGGACCATTCAGGCCAACGGTGCCCGAGGTAGACGAGTCCACCGAATAACCCAACCGTTGCAAGGAGATATGTTGCTAAATAGAAAAGTGTTGAACCGAGTCCGTCTAGTGTCAGAGCAGTTGCCGTTATCGATTCTCCACCAAGTTGGCCTTGTTCAGATGCTGCTGCTGCGGACACTGCTGCCAAGCCAACCAATAAATATCCCGCATGAGCAATAGAGGAACATGCAAAAAGTCTCCGTAGGTTATTTTGGAGCAGTGCCATGCAGTTTCCAACTGTCATGGTGACGGCAGCAACAATAGCAATGAGATGCCATGCCTGGAGAAGGAGTGTCTCAGCGACCGGACCAACAGTTTGTCCACTTCCCAGCGGGGGGATAGCTAATGCAATTAAGCGAGCAAGCATGACAATGCCTGCTATTTTCGGGAGTGTCGACAGTACAGCAGCGTTGCTTGTGCTCGTGCCTTGATAAACATCGGGGGCGTAAAAGTGCATTGGAACGGCAGCCATTCGAAAGGCTGCTCCGGCGAGTGCCGTACCAAGCATTACCGGTAGAAGCACTGCGGCCATGCTGGCTGTGATGGTACCGACAACGATTGATCCTTCGACTGTGGGCGGCGAGAGATTACCCAGTGATTGGATCTGGTTTCCAATAGCTAGCAACGATGTCGAACCACCCAGTCCATAGAGACAGGCTACGGAGTACAAGAACAATGCAGACGCGATAAGCGACAGGAAAAAATATTTCAAGCTGGCCTCTTGGCCTGCAGCATCCGTTCGTTTGAGAGACAGCAAGATGTACGTCGGTATTGAAACAAGTTCAAGTCCGATAAAAAGCAGTACGAGGTCATTTGCCAGCCCCACGAGAGAGAGACCAGCTAAAAGAATTAAAAAAGTACCAGCTTCTTCACCTGTGCCACGTCGCCTGTTTTGACTGCTGTCATCTTGAACCGCTGCTTTCCAAAAATCCCCAGACTGAATAAGTGCAAGTACCAGTCCCGTGGTGTAGGTAAGGAGGCGTATGTAGAACGAGAATCCATCAATCGTAATTGGGCCTGATGAAATGGTTGCACCGCTGTCAGGCTGACTCCCTGATATCAGAATGGCTATGCCAAGACCAGTGACGGCAACAAGCCATCCAGCCCGAAGGCCGCTAAAGGCAGCGGCAAGATACGCAATGAGTGCTGCTAGAAATAACGTTATTTCTGGTGACAGAAGCAGGAAAGTTTCGAAAGACGTCGTCATTATTGCTTTACTGGAATTGGTTTTTGAAAAGGTGGATATGTCTTAGGCTGATCTTGTTCAGAACCACTCGTCTTGTTGTGCGTGATTATTTCTGTGCCCGTTTGGTGGCCCTCGGTGGGTTGCATCTGTTGGTCGAAAGCATTGCTTGCTGCAAGAGTCATTGCACGAACAGATTGCGAAGAAGGAGAGAGGAACGTTGCCGGTGTTATACCTATCCAGAGCACAAACACAGTGAGCGGTGCGAGTGCTGCTATCTCATGCCACCGTAAGTCAAGCGATTCCAGATTGTCATTGTTGAGATGCGAAGGAGGTAATCGGGAAGTTCCAAAGAACACGCGTTCGACTGCCCAGAGCATGTACCAGGCTCCAAGCACGACGCCAACAACTCCCATGAGCGAAAGAATCAAATAACTTTGCTGTAGTTCTGTAGAAACACCCGTCCACGCTCTTTGAAAAGATCCAGCAAGAATCATAAATTCCCCAACAAAACCATTCAGTCCTGGAAGACCGATGCTCGAGAAGGTAAATACCATGAAGATTGCAGTGAGCCACGGTGCTTTTTTAGCGACACCCCCAAGGCTCTGAATGGAACGCGTATGAAAGCGTTCGTAAAGCATTCCAACCAATGCAAAGAGGCCGGCGGAGGATAGACCGTGATTGATTAGCTGAAGATTTGCGCCCTCAATCGCAACTGGTTCCAACGCAAACAAGCCCATGACAACGTACCCCATGTGACTCACTGAAGAATACGCGATGAGTCGTTTTAAATCCTGCTGGACAAGAGCAACTAAAGCCCCGTAAACAATCCCAATGGCACCGAGCGCAAAGAGCCACGGTGCTGCGACCGCAGTTGCTTCAGGGAGCATTGGCATCGAGAATCGGAGGAAACCGTAAATGCCAATTTTTAGTAAGACACCAGCTAGATCTACGCTACCACCGGTTGGCGCCTCGACGTGAGCAAGAGGAAGCCAAGTATGAAAAGGAAAGATTGGAACCTTTACCGCAAACCCAATGAGAAGTGCAAGAAAAACAACCCATTGAAGATAGCCGCCGTTTGCATCCATGGGCAGTGGGTGTGCACTGAGGCCAGCAGTTAGAGCTTCGATATCAAACGTGACGCTGCCAGTGTGGGTAGCATTCCACAACACAATGGTTATAAGACCAAGAAATGCAAGAACACTTCCTGCAAGGGTGTAAATGAAAAATGTGATTGCCGCTTTTCGTCGTTCGTCATGACCCCATATACCAATGAGAAAAAAGAGCGGTACGAGAGTGAATTCAAAGAAGACATAAAACAAAATAATGTCACGGGCTACAAAAACCCCAAGCATGGCCGCCTCAAGAAGCAAGAGGAGCATGTAGAAGCCCACAGCTCGCTCACGGATAGCTTCCCAACTCACAAAAACTGCAGTCACAGAAAGCAGAGCTGATAATCCAAAAAGCCAAAGTGACAGGCCATCAAGACCGATTGATAGACGAATGTCAAACATTCCTCCCGTAAGCCACGGGACTGATAGCACTGCAAATACTTGATTACTCGTAGCCTCAGTGCTCGTGAGATATCGCAGAATAAGCCATCCTGCAGCAATCAGCGTCAAAACTGCAGTCGTTGCTGCACTTTGGCGAACCGCCTGGAGGCCACGGCTGGAGACAAGCCAGACGATGCCCGCACCTACGAGAGGCATGAGAATGACCAGTAGCAGATGTGTTGATGGGGAGAGCAAGTTCATGAAGTTGTCAAAATGAAAGAAAAGATAATGAGTCCTGGAAAAGGCTAGACGAGATTCAAAGTCGCCAAGCAAGAAAGACAATAATTGCCAAGACACCAATGACACCGGCTAGGGCATATCGTTGGAGTACCCCAGACTGTAGCCGACGGACAACGCTACCGAGGGCTAATGGAAGATGAGCAAAAAATCGTACAGAACGGTCAATAAATGATCTGTCAAAAATTGCGGCTAGAAAAGCAACAGCTTCAATCGGCTTTACAATAACAGCGGCATAAAGTTGATCAATAAACATTCGATTTTCTAAGAATGGTCGTATAGGTCCCAGCCAACGTTCGAGTTGAGGCCCATCGCTGCGACGTCCAAGATGGCCGACAGCTGCTATGACAATGCCAAGAGCTGCAGCGAGTGTGCCTTGAATCGCAAGATCCCAGTGAAAAACAGAAGCAGTAGCAGTCTCAACGATTGAGGGTGCTGTGAATGAAGGAGTTGCAGCAAGAAAATGAGCAAGGCCTTCGGTCGTAAATAAGACGAAACCAATCAGAGTGGCTGGGATAGCCAGAATCAGAAGCGGCGTCGTCATGACTGAAGGTGATTCATGTGCATGGTCACCGGCTTCATCAGGTATACGAAGCGGACCGGTAAATGTCATGAAAACAGCCCGGAAAGTATAAAATGCCGTGAGACCGGCTGTGACAAGAGCCATCCAGAAGAGTGTTTTCCAGACAGCAGGTTGATTAAGTGCATCAAGTCCAACCAAGGCAGATGCCTTTTTGCTATTTGAGTGATCGTTATCGCCAGATACTCCCCGGTACCCAACATCATGCATTGCGCCACTACGAGACCGCGTTGATGGAAGATCAGGAATCATGGCATGGTGCTCATTTTCAGCGCTGTGATGAACATCTGGCCAACCCTTTGAGTGCAGGGAAGCAAGTATTTCATCTTTGCTAAAAAAACCAGCAAAAGGAGCAATTCCTGCTAGCGCAAGACTCCCAATCAGAAAGGTTGTGGCTGTTATTGGCATGAGTTTTCGGAGTCCGCCGAATCGGCGCATATCAATCACACCACCCATCGAGTGCATAACAGATCCGGCACCAAGAAATAAAAGTGCTTTAAAGAATGCGTGGGTAAGAAGATGGAAAATTGCTGCAGTGAATCCGAGCAGTGTTCCAGTACCAAGACATGCAAACATGTAGCCAAGTTGGCTGATTGTCGAGTAAGCAAGTACCCGCTTGAGATCGTTCTGAACAGTTCCAATCAGTGCCGCAACAAGTGCAGTCGTTGTTCCGATAATTGAGACAGTCACCAATGCGCCAGGGCATGCCATGAAAAGGGGTGCACTGCGAGCAACGAGATAAACCCCCGCTGTTACCATGGTTGCAGCATGAATGAGGGCACTCGCGGGAGTAGGCCCCTCCATGGCGTCTGGTAACCATACATGGAGAGGAAGTTGCGCACTTTTTCCGCAGGCTGCAAGTAATAGAAGAAGGCAAATTACTGTGCCGACGATACCCCCAATATAACCGCTTACATCGGCAAGCCGAGTCTGCCCAAGAATGCCGGGCAGAATCGTTCCGTCAGGAGAAAAAGTGTCATGGAAATCGAGGGTTCCGTAGGTAAGCCAGAGCAGGAAGACACCTACGGCAAGACCGAAGTCTCCTATTCGATTCACAAGAAACGCTTTTTTAGCGGCCTTTGCCGCTTCCGGTTTTTGAAACCAGAAGCCAATGAGCAGGTAACTACACGCGCCGACGGCCTCCCAGAATACATAAACCAAGAGGAAATTACTCGCTGCCACAAGCATTGACATTGAAAAAACAAACATAGCCACGAGCGCGAAGAATCGCGGGTACCCAGGATCGTCATGCATATACCCTATTGAGTAGATGGCAACCAGAAGTCCAACACTCGTAATAATTACAAGCATTGTTGCCGTAAGCGGATCAAGTCGCATGGCAATCGAAATTGAAAATGGCCGAGCGCTATAAGCATCTTCACCAACTGCCGTTCCTGGAACCGCAGCGTGTGAGTCACTGGCAGGGGCATATGCGTCCTCAACAGTTGCCCATTGCCAGAGGGGGGCCACCACATCAATAGGTCGCGGTGCTTCTGCATTTCCTCGGCTGCGGGCAGTGATCACAAGAAGAGATAACGCAACAACAGCTGCTGCTGCTATACCAACAACAGCTGGCAGATGTGCTCGGGCACCAAGTCTCCGCCCACCAATAACGGTGGCAATAGCTGCGAGAAGGGGCAGTAATGGAACGAGTACAAGAAGAAAAGACGGAGTCATATCGACAAATTTGTAGGAGAATAATAGATATCAAACATGTTCACGTTGCATCCCGGCTTGCTCATCAGTATCTGGTGATCGGCCCGCAGGGGTGAGGCGTGGAAAACTAGGCATTGAAGTATCAAGTGATGGGATTTCATGGTCGATGCTACGGTCAAGTGTGGTTTCTCGAAGAGACTGCCATGCAGAAGAATCAAGGCGGCCAGTTCGAGTGAATGCCTGCAGAACAAAGACAAGAGCAATGGCCGCTTCGCATGCTGCTACTGACAGAACAAAGACGACCAGAACATGACCGCCGAAGTCGCCGTGATAGCGACTCCACGCAACAAGGCTAACCGAAATACCCTGAAGCATTAACTCAGCAGAAAGAAACATGACAATCAGGTTTCTTCTTGAGAGGATACCAACAAGCCCAAGGCTAAAGAGAATTGCTCCAACAACCAAGCCATTTTGGAGGAGTGCAAGCGAAGTGCCAAGCAATACAAGTGTTGTCATGATCGGCTCCCTTCGTGCAAAGACGAAGTTTCTACTTGGCTACCCTCGAGGCCATTTGAAACAATGGCAATGGCTCCAATGAGCGCTACGAGCAAAAGGATGCCTACTGCCTCAACAGCAACGAGGTGGCGGCCGAAAAGTTCGCCACCAAGCCGGGCCACTTGGTCAGACGTCAAAAGATCTACACTCTCAGTTGGAATTTTCTCGACAGTTGTGGCGCCGAGGGCAGCTGCCTTGGATGGTGGGCGGCAGCAGAGAGGTTCTTCGGCAGATAAACGACCAATTGAAAGTGACAAAAGACCAAGAAGTACTCCGCCTGCCACAGCGGAAAGCATTGGCTCATTAGTTATGCGATCTGATGTGGTGAGGCCAGATGGTTGAGCCAGCATCAGAACAAAAAGAAACATCACTAAAATTGCCCCTGCGTAGACAACAATTGTTGCAACACCGAGGAACTGGGCGCCCAGAACAAGCAGCACACCTGATACACCAGCCAAGCAAAGAGCGAACCAGATCGCTGCGTAGACAGGAGAACGACACGTTATTGTTGCAGCCGCACTTACAACAGCAACAAGTGAAACTATCAGGAAGACAGCTTCGTCCCCAAGATTTCCCAGCCGCTGTCCAGTTGCAATAAAGAGCCCAAGTGTAATCAGTCCAATGAGCCAACCTACTCGTCGCGAGGTCTTGCCATGCCGACCAGATTTAGGAAGAAGTAGATAAAGACTTGCAGCAAGGCATGTTACTGCCACAGCAAGCAAAATGCCCGGAGAAAGAAATTCGAAAGTGCCTGTTCCAGCAAATAAATGGACAAAAAGGGTCACAGTGTTCCCCCTAAGTCAGTTGACTTCATGGGTTCAGCATCTTTTGTCATGTCATAGACGCTCAGCAGTTTCTCTTTATCGAAAATCATTTCTTCTCGACTCTTTCCGGTAAGGTCAAGAAGGCTTGTGAGTTCAATAGCGTCAACAGGGCATGCCTCTTCACACATGCCACAAAAAATGCACCGAAGTTCATCAATCTGGAAGCTCTCCGGATATTTCTCTCGATCTTCCCAAGGGCTTTCGGTGGCGACGATATCAATGCAGTGAGCAGGGCATGCCGTGGCACAGAGAAAACAAGCAACGCACTTCACACGATCATTCTCATCACGGTTGAGCCGATGGACGCCTCGGTAGATGAGAGGGTTTCCAACATTGGGACGTTGTTCCGGGAAGTTCACGGTGTTCTTTTTGCTCACCAGGTGACGACTTGTAGTTGCAAGACCTTGAACAAAAAGCGGAACGTATAGTCGCTCTGCGAGACCAAGTGGCTTTTCATCAATCCATGTTATTCCGGGATCAGATGGTTTCATATTAGGCCTCTACTAATTCAGAAGACTGTTTATTCATAGATGCATCTTGTTTCAGATGTCGCTCTTGATCAAAAGAATCACGGGCGCGAATCGGGCGATTGTCAGTAGCAGAAGGTGTGAGTAAGCCAGCGCAAATCAAGCCACCAAAAAAGATAATCCATGGCACCCCAACGGCAACACAAGTTGTCAGGCTGTTTCCAAGAGTTGACTGCAGTGCGGACCGAAATTCCTCAATCGTTGCAACAACAACAAGATTCAGGAGCCCAAGAGGCAACATGACTTTCCATGCGAGATTCATCAATTGATCAAAGCGAAATCGGGGCCAACTCCAGCGGACAACCATAAAGAAGAGTATCACAGCGAAAATTTTGGCGGAGAGTACGCCGAATCTTAAAAAAGCACCAAGCCAGGTGACTTCTTGAGTACTTCCGGTGATTCCCCACAAGTGCCATCCTCCCAAAAACATGATCACAATAAGGAAAGCAGCTGTAACCATATGCAGAAATTCAGAGACAAGAAAAAGGAGAAGTTTAATTCCAGCGTATTCTGTGTGATAGCCGCCTACTAATTCCTGTTCGGCTTCAGGAAGGTCGAAAGGCAGGCGGGCAGCTTCAGCAAAACTCGCAACGAGGAAAACAACAAATCCCAGTGGTTGAGCAAAGGCATACCAGAGACCGGTTTCTGCCTGTTTATTCATAATGATGTCGAGTTGCAAAGAGCCAGCCGCGAGAACAACACCAAGCAGACCCAGCCCAAGCGGAATTTCATAAGCAATCAGTTGAGCGCTGCTTCGTAACCCACCAAGAAAACCATATTTATTATTGCTGGCCCAACCTCCGAGAAGAACACCATATACGGCAATACTCGAGAGTGCGAAAACCCAGAGAACACCAACATCAAGTCCAGGAGCAACAAGAAATGGAACCGGGTCCGGAAGCCCGGGAATATTGAGCGGTGGCAGTACACTTCCGAAAGGGATAGCGGCAAAAATAGCCAATGATGCAGTGAGCAATGCCAAGGGTGCTGCATTATAAAGCACCTTATCAACATGCCTCGGAGTGAAGTCCTCCTTAAAAATAATTTTGAGGCCATCCGCGAGTGGCTGCCCTAATCCAAACAAACGAATTTTTGTCAGTGGGATGCCAACACGATTTGGTCCTCGTCGATCCTGAACCCAAGCTGCTATCCATCTCTCAACAAGAACCAGATAAGCAGCAGCTGTCATGAGGCCGCCGACAAGCAGACCAATCTTGACGAGTGCAGCGATTGTTCCAGGCGATGGGAGAAGAGCGGTCATTGATTTTCTGATTTGAAGGGAGTGATGCGAAGCGTTCTGTCGTTATTGGCTTAGGTGCCTGCCACCTGCTGTAACCTCAGATCGAGGCCAATGGAGGGCACATCACCTGACAAGACAGCAAAGCCGGCAGAACTTTCAGCAATTTGTTTTCGAATGCTCTCGGGATCATACAAGCCACTTCGCCCAAGGAGATTCCAAAAGAATCGGCCCTCTGGCCAGACGCCGGCAGGAGGACGAATTGCTTGTTCGAATGTCTGCGCGCGATGACCCCAGTTGACCCATGTGCCGCTTCGCTCAGCAAATCCGACCGCAGGCAAGCACCACGTAGCTCGGTTGGAGAGTGGAGATTCAAATAAGTCTTGAACAACAAGACAGTCGAGTTCTTCAAAGGGTGCCGCCGTCGCTTCATCGCACCAGGATGTCTCGGGTGTTGGGTAACCTGCTGTTACCCACGCCGATTGAATTGTTTTTGCTCGTACCTGTTCAAGAAAGTCATTCCACCCCGGAACCGTGCCACTCTCAGAAACAGCCCCGAACATACTGAGAACCATTTCGACGCCAATACGGTTTGGAGCCTTTTCTCCGCGAATTGTAAACCCACCGGGGAAGGATTCATCAGCACCAGTTGATGGCACATGACCAACTGCAAGATAAGCATCCGGATCGATGGTCCTCGCAACCGAACACAGCATCCAAGCTTCTTCAACGGTAAGCATTGGTGAAACAGCAACGCCTAGTCGCCCTGCATCAGTCAGTTCTTTAGGCAGGCGACGTAAGACATCTGCCCATTCGACAGCCTGAGAGTCTTCATTGTTCCGGTGGCTTACTTCGACGATTCGTGTTGCATTATGCAGATGATGCCATCCATAACGGCCCTCATCACACATCCACCACTTGTTTACATGCAAGTTTTCACGTGGTTTAAGTCGGTATACGGTGTCCTGGTTGTGCTCGGTCACTATTGAACATCCTGCTGCACAGCCACCGCACACATTTTCTGTTTTCTTCAAAAACCAGACTCTCTGCTGATACAAAAAGTCTTTATCCCCTAACGCACCAACTGGGCATAGGTCGACAACATTTCCAGCTAATTTATTATCAAGAGGAAATCCGGGGAATGTATCTATTTCTTCTTTCGCACCACGGGCAGAAACCATGAGTTCTGCTGTGCCGGAGACCTCTCGTGTGAACCGAACACATCGTGTGCACATGATGCAGCGATCGACAAAAAGAGTAACGGTTGGCCCAACATCTCGGCGGCGGCTACTAAATGCATGAATGTCAGCCCTCCGTTCGCTCTGTCCGTGCTCAAAGTGGTAGTCCTGCAGCAGGCATTCACCAGCCTTGTCACAGATCGGACAGTCAATTGGGTGATCAATGAGCAGTGCCTCCTCAACACGGGCACGACTTTCCTGAACAGCCTCACTGTTGGTAACAATGACAGTTCCGTCTTTAACTGGTGTTTGGCACCCTGGGACAAGTTTTGGAATCATTGAAACTTCACCGGTTTCAGCATTCCGAGTACCAGCCTGTATGAGGCACATGCGGCAGCTCGCTACAACAGAAAGTCCCGGGTGCCAGCAATAATGGGGAATCTCGACACCCGCCCGGCGGGCGACTTCAATGCAGTTGAGCCGTTCGTCGGCTCCGATCTCGATTTCCTGATCGTCAACAATGACTGTGGGCATGATGGAAAGTAATAAGCAGTAAAAATGAGTTAGTGAGTAGTAACAATTGGCAAGGCAGGAACAGGATCAGTTTCCATATAGCCTGTTGGATTCGTCTGTTTAATGTAATCTTCAAATTCATCGCGAAATTTCGCAATGGAGTTTTTGATTGGCCAGGCGGCTCCGTCAGCAAGGCCACAGATTGTTGATCCGGGCATCATGCCCATCGTGTCACCAATTTCTGCGAGGAGATCAAGATCTCGCAATCTACCCTTTCCGGCTCGAATACGCTCGAGCATTCGGAGTGACCAACTTGTACCCTCCCGGCATGGCGTGCACTGGCCGCAGGACTCATGCGCGAAAAAACGACATGAATTATGTAGGAAGTCAACGATACTGACGGTTTCATCGACGACAACAACAGCCGCTGTTCCAAGACCGAGGCAACCAACCGTTCCCGGTCCAGCAAAATCGAGCGGGGTGTCTAGTTCGTCTTCGGTCATCAGCCCCATGGAGATGCCTCCTGGAATGACTGCTTTTGCCTGCCGCCCTTTCCAGACACCACCACCAAAATGATCAATTAATTCTCGTGCAGTAATTCCCAGAGGTGCTTCATAGCAACCTGGTTTTTCCACATGACCAGACAGACAATAGAGCTTTGGTCCATAGCTTCCGGGGTCTCTTGGGTTATTCGGATCAGCAGGGATTCCAATAGAACGGAACCAATCAACACCTCGCCTTGCGATTTGTGCCACACACGCCATTGTCTCGATGTTATTCACAACCGTGGGCTTGCGGAACACTCCCTCGATGGCGGGAAAAGGTGGTTTTATGCGAGGCCATGCTCGCTTGCCTTCAAGACTCTCAATGAGCCCGGTTTCTTCGCCGCAGATATATGCAGCTGCACCCCGATGGAGATATATGTCGAGAGAAAACCCACTGCCCTTAATATTCTCTCCGAGGAATCCTGCCGCATATGCTTCATCGATTGCTTTTTGAAGTATGTCCCAGCTTTTCGGATATTCATACCGAAGATAGATATATGCCGTACTGGCTCGCGTCGCATACGCCGATATGATCGTGCCCTCAAGAACCTGATGAGGGTCATCTTCCATGAGAATTCTGTTGTTGAATGTGCCGGGCTCGCTCTCATCCGCATTGACACACAGATAGATCGGCCCAGGATGATCTTTTGGCAGGAACGTCCACTTCAAGCCAGTCATAAAGCCCGCACCACCACGCCCACGAAGGCCTGATGATTTCACCATCTCCACAACCTCAGGCGGCTGTTTTCCGGAAAGCAACTTTTCAAGTGGGGCGTATCCACCACGGCTCCGATAGCTTTCAATTGTATGGCCATCATCAATGCCAGCGGCCTCGAGGAGCACAGGCTCAAATGTATCAAAGGAGCTCATCCGTTTTGCCTCCCAACCGATTCAAGGAATGCATCCGCTTTTTCCGGTGTTAAATCTTTATGCAAATCATTTCCAGCAAGCATGCATGGCGCAAAGTCGCAGGCGCCCAGACATTCGGCGGGTTCAATGGTGATATTCCCGTCTGCAGTTGTTTCACCGGGCTTGATTCCTACTTTTTCACAAAGGTGATCAAGTACCTGCTCGCCACCACGAAGTGCACATGAGATTGAGCGACAAACAAATGCCCGAACTTTTCCATGCGGCTTTTCTTGGTAAAAAAATTGATAGAAGGTCAGGGTGTCCTGAACTTCTGCCGGGGCGAGATCAAGTAGTTCAGCTATCTCAACCACAGCATCAAGCGGAACATGCCGTAGCTCGTCGTGAACAACATGCAGGGCAGGTAACGTCAACGCTTGTTTCGTTGGGTAGCGAGAAGCCAAAGCTTCTATGCGTGCAAGCATGTCATCAGTAAGGACTTTGCGATTCGCAATCATCGGTCGAGCTCCGCTGCAATAATATTAAGGCTCCCGAGTACCGCTACAACGTCTGAGAGCGTGTGGCCACGGATAAGGTGTGGAAACATGGCGAAATTCAAAACCGAAGGTGGTCTGCATCGGGCTCGATATGCCTGATCCTCGCCGTCACCAACAAGATAAAAACCAAGTTCGCCATTTGGGGCCTCGATAGCGGCATATGCCTCTTCGCACGGAACCTCAAACCCTCTGTTGCTCATGCTTAACTCAAAGTGAGAGATGGTCCCTTCGATCGTTGAATACACCTGCTTTTTTGTCGGAAGCGCCATCCGTTCGTCGATGCCAACATCTACAGGCCCACTTGGTAGGTTTTCAATTGCCTGTTCAACGATCTTGAGACTTTCCCGCATCTCCTGCATCCGAACGAGGTACCTTGCATAGCAGTCACCAGCTGAGGCACAGCTCACTTGAAAGTCAAAATCAGAATATGCCAAGTAGGGTTCGTCTCGCCGAAGGTCCCTTGTTACGCCACTCGCTCGCGCAACAGGCCCAGTTGCACCTCGATTGATAGCCTCCTCCTTTGTGAGAAGGCCGACACCTTTGGTTCGATCGACAAAAATACGATTACGGTTCAGCAATCGCTCCATATCATTCAGTGTTTTAGGGAACGTTTTAAGGAACGCTCGAGTTTTCTCAATGACAAGTGGGGTGAAGTCCTGCGACACACCTCCAACGCGGGTGTAGCTGTTTGTAAAACGAGCTCCACAAAGCGTCTCGAAGATGTCGTAGATCACTTCACGCTGATAGAAGGCATAAAGGAAGTAAGTAAATGCCCCGGTATCAAGTCCAACTGCCCCGTTCGACAGCAGGTGATCGCTGATCCTCGCCAGTTCGGCAACAATGGTGCGAATATAGGTACAACGTGGCGTGAGGTCGATTCCAAGAAGTGTCTCAACCGAATGGTGCCACGCTACATTGTTGGCCATCGGTGAGATGTAATTCATCCGATCGGTAACAGTGACATACTGGTTAAAGGTGAGATGTTCGCCTAATTTTTCGAAGCCTGAATGGAGGTAACCCATTTCAGGAACTGCATCAACAACCCGCTCACCCTCAAGCTTCAGAACCAATCGCAATGTCGTATGTGTTGCAGGATGCTGCGGACCGAAGTTCAGCGTCCAAAGGTAGTCTTCACTTCTAGCCTCTGGTGGAGTTTCGATTTCGGTTGGGGCGATAGCCATATGGATAGTTTTAAAAAGAGGTCAGCTATGGTCGCGTGTGATAACAGGGAAGTTATGACGTTCCCCACGGCCTTGGAGTGGATAATCTTTACGAAGGGGATGCGCGGTGAATTCTTCTGGCATGACGAGCCTGCGTAAGTCGGGGTGGCCAGTAAAGCGAATGCCAAAAAGGTCCCACACCTCACGCTCTAGCCAGTTTGCCGCTTCCCATAAAGGCACAACACTTGAGACTGTTGGTTCGGGGTCATCGACAAAAACTCGAACAGTAAGTCGCTGGTGGCCGGCAGTTGAGGCTAATAAGTACACAAGGCCATAGCGGTGCTT
>WLWG01001505.1_pt1 | contig 20770 bp, 14 predicted proteins | sample 6712871 | NCBI WGS metagenome assembly WLWG01 (sample SAMN12718693, study PRJNA515312) | sponge metagenome | isolation source: marine sponge | host: Mycale hentscheli | place: New Zealand: South Island, Marlborough, Capsize Point | collected 2003-05-01
CAGAATTAGCATGCAAGGTAAAGAATCCCTCATTCCTCGCGATTCACCCAACACTTGCCGTAGTTTATGCGGTCTCAGAAATTGCTGACCTGAATGGCCAACCAACGGGAGGCATTATCAGTTTTACGATTGATATGAAGAACGGCCACCTCACTCAGCAAAGCGTGCAACCATCCAATGGAAAAGGCCCATGCCATCTTTCGCTTGATACTCAAGGTAAGGTTCTTCTCGCCGCCAACTATGGAAGTGGGAGCACTCTTTGCCTAGGAATAAATGACGACGGAAGCCTTCTCCCCCTCACCACCAATAAAGAGGGTGGGCCCAGTGGGTTCATTCAACACACCGGTGATGGTCCGAATAAAACACGCCAAGAAACACCGCACGGACACTCTATCAATGCGACACCCGATAGCAAATTCGCAATTAGTTGTGACCTAGGGGCTGATCGAGTTTTTGTTCATAACCTTGATGTTTCTGCTGCCTTATTGACACCTCACACATCAACCTCAACGCAACCGGGGGGCGGACCGAGGCACTTTGCAATGCATCCTCGGCTACCGTTTGGCTATGCCAACAACGAACTCGACATGACAGTAACTGCTTTCCAGTTTGATACTGAAAAGGGAACTCTTAAGAAGCTACAGTCTGTAAGCACTATTCCCGATTCTGTCAGCGAACGTAGCAGGTTTTCAACTGCAGAGATCGCCATTCATCCATCCGGAAAGTTTCTTTACGTATCAAACCGTGGGCACGATTCGATTTCTCTATTTGGAATCAATGAACAAAGCGGAAAGCTCTCACTCAAACGTGTCGAGCCGACTCATTGCCAGACACCTCGTCATTTCGTAATTGCCCCAGGCGGCAACCGGCTTTACGCGGCGGGACAGGCATCTGGAACCGTTACTGCCTTCACGATCGACCCTACCACAGGCAAACTTTCATTCACGAATCGTATTACCAAAGTCCCAAAGCCTGTTTGTATCATTTTTTCTCGCCCACTTTTACCTGGACCGGAAAAGCCATGACCATTTGCTTACTCAAGTCAAAAATTCATCGAGCTGCTGTCACTGGTGCATCAGTTGATTACGAAGGAAGCCTCACTATTGCTCGTGACTTAGCAGAGCGTGTTGGACTCCGGGCCTATGAAAAAATATTAGTAGGGAACCTTGAAAATGGAGAACGATTTGAGACGTACTGCATCTATGGTGCCACTGGCAGCGGAGTGATTGAACTCAATGGAGCAACAGCACACCTTGGAAAGATTGGTGATCGGCTCACTATTATGTCCTACGGGCAGTATTCTCCTGTAGAGGCCGATGACGCAAAACCTGCTGTGATCTTACTTGATGAAACAAATGCTATTGTTCGCGAAAGCGGGATCCTGCATTGTTGAAAATCTAGTGCCGAAGGAAGCCCATAAAGACTAACGAGGCGCTTCCTGCCCTCGGACCAAAAGTTCCAGATAGCTAGCCGGCTCAGGATTTTCCAAACCCAGTTCACGTGCCAAAGACTCAACACAATCCCGAGCCAGTGGCACTTCACCTTCTCCAGCAATGATTTCAAATTCAGCGTAACTACCTAAATTAGCAACGGCATCGATTGCTATCTCGACGTCACTGCCGTGCCAATGAACACGTCCCGGAAGTCGCGTCTTTGTAACCTCGAAGACCTGATAAAAGCCAAGGGACTCAAGCAACTCTGTCCAGGCTGCAACGGTTGTCTGCCCCGTTGGTCCTTGAGGCATAACTCCGAGTTCAATTTCCTGTCTGACTTTTGCTGATGTATCAACCCGCGGACCTTTCCACGTCAATTCCACAACATCACCAACTTTCCGAAGACGTAATGCCTCGTCTGTTTTGCGAAAATTGCGGACTGGATGGGAAAAATACCGATCGATCTGCTCCATGCGATCTCGAAAGCACGCGGACATTGTGTCTAGACGTTGAACCACGTGGTCAACATCATCCAGGTGAAATTTGAGTTCAACTTCGTACACTCGTAAGACCCTTCGTTTATGATATGCATACGTAGTCTACACATTCGGGACCAACGGATAGCCCATGGTATTTACTCACCACAAGTTGATTCCTCTAATTTTTACTTCTTTTGCAATTATTGGTTGCAATCTTGGACAAAATCAAGAAACACGGCGCTATGTTGGTAAATCAGTACCAAAAATCTCACTCGTTTCACTCGATACCGGTGACGAAACACTCACACTTTCTGAAAAGATAACACTGCTTAATTTCTGGGGCACTTGGTGCCCTCCTTGTCGCCAAGAATTGCCAGGGCTTGCCAGGCTAGCCTCACGGCTCGCAGATGACCCTCGTTTTCAATTGATTGCTGTTTCATGCGGTGGTGGAAAACGTGATGATCTTGATCAATTGCGTAGTGAAACAAAAGCTTTCCTTGCATCCACGAGAATTGTTCTCTCGCCTTGGGCAGACCCTACTGGTGCCACCCGCCTCCGCTTTACCGAAGCATTTGGCTTTCGCGCCTATCCAACATCCTATTTGATTGGACCTGACCAAAAGATACTTGCTATTTGGACTGGCTATTCTCCGTCTGTGGAGACGCAAATTGCACAGTCTGTTGCTCGCTCACTGAAGCAACTTTCTCAGACTGACTCCCTTTAACAGTGGGGAGTAGTGAACAAATTCGACGGGATTCCTCACCTGGATCTGCTGCACCAGTGATACTGCTCGCAATTGCAACCCGCTTTAATCCAAGACGAACAAGCCGATCGAGGTTGCCAGATGTAATGCCACCAATTGCAAAGACTGGCAACTGTATCTCTTCAGAAACATTCCGCAGGAATGTATCCGAAGCAAACTCTTTGAACTGCTTTGTAGTACTTGGATAACATGGGCCAACCCCAAGATAGTCAGCACCATCTCGCACTGCCTGCTTTGCTTCATCAATCGAATGAGCGGTACGACCGATAATGAACTCATGGCCACAAACCTTACGGGCTAGATTGACCGGCAAATCAGTTTCACCTAGGTGAACGCCATCTGCGTTTGCAGCAACGGCAACGTCTGCTCGATCATTTACGAGAACGAGGCATCTGTTTTCTGCAGTCAACTCCGCGTGCTGTTGGGCTTGTTGAGTGATTGTTTTCGTACGCTCACAAAGCAATGCCGTGTTAACTTTTTTATCTCGCAGTTGGATCATCTTAACACCGGCAGCAAGAAGTTTAGCCACCAGCATTTTGAATTCCGTTTGTGGCTGATCAACATCAAGAAGGACGCATAGACTGATGTCGGCAAGCTTATTCTGGCTTGTAATAATTGTCATCGCCGCCTTCTCGAGTGAATAGATTCGATAGCGTAATTGTTCAAACGATGCAGTAACTGCAGGTACAACCAATCGGCTACATTCTTCTAAACTTCTGATTGACTGACACGCACGGGCAGCGTTTGCAGCAAAGACATGGTGCATCTCGGTGCGTGGTGGGGTTTTGGCAACCGTACTGCTGACTCCAACATCTCCTAAGACATCACGAAGCCGAATGCGTGGTTGAAGATCTTCTCTTGCAAAAATAACAGCTAATTCATGCCGAATCGCTTTTGCCTCCTGTGAAAGAAAAGCGTCGTTCAAGCAGAATCTGAGAATATCCTCCAATACACGAACTGCCTCGGCACTGCGGTTCGCCGAAGCATCGAGTGTTCTCCAAATTCCCACTACTGAGCCATTCTTTTCAGACTCGATTTCTTCCATTCCTGAGTTTTCTCCCTTACGACTCGCCATTGGTTTGAGTCTAACTGATCCCTAGACTCTCCCTTGTCCTTTGCCTCAAACCAAGAAAATTGAAAGGCCGGTCGTTCGTGTCATTTTTCCGCTCACTTACGCTCATTTGGCCTGGCTTACCTTGGGCATGGCTTCGAGGAAGCTGGGCTGGCCTCATTTTAGCCACTGCTTTCGCAATTTGTCTGAATCTCTGCATCATCTCGGCATGGATTTGGACAAGTTTTATAGATCTTGAGATGACTTTTGGCATTTGGACTGCGACAGCAATTATTTGGATTGTGTCAACGGTCTCGGCAATGTCCACTTTTCCACAACCTCTTGTCAGTTCTCGAGACGAGGTAACGGACACGTTGTTTATTGATGCAAGAGATGCCTATCTCGCTGGAGATTGGCTTCGGGCAGAAACAAAACTACAGACTATTCTGACCCTTTCGCCAACAGATGGCGAAGCACAACTGCTCTTTGCCACACTCCTGCGAAGGGTCGGCCGGTTTGTCGAGGCAAAAAAATCGCTCGAAAAACTTGAACGAAGTGATAGCGGGCAGCCATGGCAGCACGCGATCTGTCACGAACTTTCACTGATCAAACGAGATCTCCAAGAGCGCGATCTCGAAGAGAATTCTGAAGAAATAGCCCCGAATACAGATGTCGACTCGAATGTGATCCCGCACCGTCGAAAAGCGGCATGATCCTCAATCAAACAGATTGGGTGGCACAAACGTAGAAATCTTAAGGAATCGGCAGGCAACCGCGATGTCACTCATTGGTGGATTTTACCTATTTCAGTCCTAAACCTCCGCGAAACATGGAGGTAGAGGAGACAGTATTGCGAGCTATCCCTACAATACGGGTGCGAGAATTGTTATGGGATGCGACCGGGATTTTTTACCTTCGGTTGGCGTGAATTTTGCATTGTGTTGTAAATGGTGGAAATCGGGTTTGATCTCTGCCGGAATGGCAGATGCAGCATTTACGTTTACAACGGGTTGAGCAGTCACAAGAGGAAGTTTTATGTACGAGCGTTTCACAGACCGTGCCCGTAAGGTGATGCAACTGGCTAATCAGGAAGCCCAGAGGTTTAATCACGAATACATTGGAACCGAACACGTCCTGCTCGGTTTGATTAAAGAAGGTAGTGGGGTTGCCGCCAATGTTTTAAAAAACCTTGACGTCGACCTTCGCAAGATTCGTCTCGAAGTGGAAAAACTTGTGCAGAGTGGCCCAGACATGGTCACAATGGGCAAATTGCCACAAACACCCCGTGCCAAGAAAGTCATTGAATATTCAATGGAAGAGGCACGAAATCTGAATCATAATTATGTTGGAACTGAGCATATCTTGCTCGGACTACTCCGTGAACAAGAAGGTGTCGCTGCTCAAGTTCTTATGAATCTTGGGCTGAAACTTGAAGATGTTCGCGAAGAAGTTCTTAATCTTCTTGGACATGGCATGGATGAGGGAAGTGACCGGTCCGGCATGAGTGGCCGCCAAATGGCAGGCGCTGGCGGCGGAGGCAGTGACGCTCCAACAAAAAGTGGGAAGAGCAAAACCCCTGCACTGGATTCATTCGGGCGTGACCTCACCGAATTAGCAAAACAAGGAAAACTTGATCCCGTTATTGGCCGGGAGCACGAAATCGAACGGGCCATCCAAATCCTCTGCCGACGAACGAAAAATAACCCCGTGCTGATTGGTGAGGCTGGCGTTGGGAAAACTGCAATTGTCGAAGGTTTTGCGCAAAGAGTTATTGAAGGGAATATTCCTGAACTTCTTGCCGAACGAAGAATTGTGGTTCTCGACTTGGCGATGATGGTCGCTGGTACGAAATACCGTGGTCAGTTTGAAGAGCGAATTAAGGCCGTCATGAATGAAGTCCGACGTGCCAAAAATACCATTCTTTTTATTGACGAACTCCACACACTTGTCGGAGCTGGAGGGGCAGAGGGTGCCATTGATGCCTCAAATGTTCTCAAGCCAGCCCTTGCTCGTGGTGAAATCCAGTGCATTGGAGCAACCACGCTGGATGAATACCGCAAATACATTGAAAAGGATTCGGCACTCGACAGGCGTTTCCAACTTGTCATGGTGGAACCGGCGTCAAAAAAAGAAGCGATTGAAATTCTCAAGGGTCTCCGAGACCGCTACGAAAGTCATCATAGAGTATCCATTACTGATGACGCCCTTGAAGCATCAGTAGAACTCTCCAGTCGCTATATCACTGGCCGTGCACTTCCCGATAAAGCAATTGATGTAATTGATGAAGCAGGAGCACGAGTGAGACTGAAGGCAATGACGCGCCCACCAGACCTCAAGGAAATTGATGCGGAAGTCGATCGCCTAAACAAGGAAAAAGAAGAGGCTGTTGCGAACCAAGATTTTGAGAAAGCGGCAGCACTGCGAGATCAGGCTGACAAATTAAAGAAGAAAAAACAGCAAATGACCAAAGAGTGGCGAGAAAAATCTCGTGAGGCTGATGGCGTTGTTGACGAGGAGGTTGTTGCTGAAGTTGTTTCGAAGATGACTGGTATTCCGTTGACAAGAATGTCGACAGAGGACAGCCAACGTTTGATGCAAATGGAAGATTCACTTCACAAGCGAGTGATCGGTCAAGATGCGGCGATAAAAAGTATATCTAAGGCTGTTCGCCGAAGTCGTTCCGGGCTTAAAGACCCCAAGCGGCCAATTGGTTGCTTTGTTTTGGCTGGCCCAACAGGCGTTGGGAAAACCCTCTTAGCCAAAGCACTTGCTGAATTTATGTTCGGAGACGATGACGCACTCATATCAATTGATATGAGTGAGTACATGGAAAAGCACAATGTCAGTCGCCTTGTTGGAGCCCCTCCCGGATACGTTGGATTCGAAGAAGGAGGCCAACTCACTGAAAAAATTCGTCGCCGTCCATATGCGGTTGTTCTCCTTGATGAGATTGAAAAAGCTCATCCAGACGTTTTCAACATGCTTCTTCAGGTGATGGAAGAAGGTCGACTTACAGACTCTTTTGGGAGGAACGTTGACTTCCGAAATACAATTCTCATCATGACAACCAATGCAGGAGCCGAGGCAATCAAGAATGAATCTGCCTTTGGTTTTCAGAAGCCTGAGGACGACAGCGGGTATGAAAGCATGAAAGCCCGAGTCAATGAACGAATTGAGAAGGTTTTCCGTCCAGAGTTTATTAACCGCCTCGACGATCTCATAGTCTTCCATCACCTTACGGTTGAAAACCTAAAAGAAGTGATTGATATTGAACTTGCAAAAGTCCGGGAACGACTACTCGAGCGTGGTCTTAAACTTGAACTTACCGATGAGTCGAAGCAGTTTCTGATTAAGAAAGGCTCCGATACCGATTTCGGAGCTCGACCTCTTCGGCGTGCACTTGAGAACTACATCGAGGATCCTGTTTCAGAGGAACTTTTGAAAGGTGAATTTGAAGGAAAAGACACCATTCAAGTGGACTGCAAAGAGGTGGCTGGAAAGAAACAACTGGTCTTTCATGGGATCGTAACCGCCGAACCGGTTACCGCAGGATCTTCAGACGAATCGACCAGTTGAGGAAAAGATCACAGAGAGTTCCCAAGGCTGTTCTGGCATATGACGAACCCTGTGGAAGTTTCAAATACATTGCGTTTATGACATCACAGCTTTCTGCTGGAGAGCTTCTTTTGTGATGCCGAGTTCTTTGGAATCTTCCAAAAACCCGCAAAGCCCGCAACCTCTCTCTAAACGGCTCAAGGCACCAGGTCCTTCTAGCCGATCTAATCCGCAAGGAGCGCCGCCATCGCGGTGAAGGTCCGTATTTATGAATTCATCTGCCATCCCACAATCAGAACGGGCCGCTGACAATGTCACCGGCTGGTTTGCAAGTAGAGTCGCTGATGTCGGTGACATGGCGATCACGGCGGTTGCTGGCATTGGTGATGTAACTCTTTTTGCTTTACGAACCGTTGGTTGGTTATTTTCGCGACGGCAGCGACGAGATGTGTTGATGCCAAGCTTCTACCAGATTGGCGTTTTATCTCTCCCTGTAATTGCACTTACCGGCCTTTTCATTGGAATGGTCTTGGCCGTGCAGAGCTATGCTCAATTCAAAGCACTCGGCCTGCAAACACGACTTGGTTCTGTGATTAACCTTTCACTTATTCGTGAACTCGGCCCAGTACTCGCAGCAACGATGCTAGCCGGACGGGTTGGGAGTGCCATGGCTGCAGAATTAGGCACGATGCGAGTTACAGAACAAATTGATGCCCTTGAAAGCATGGGGGCAAATCCAATTTATTATCTCGTTGTACCTCGCTTTCTAGGCTGTCTTGTACTCATTCCTGCACTAACGATCATGGCTGATTTCATGGGAGTGCTCGGTGGCTATGTCTATTCACATGGCGTCCTCGGTATTGATTACCACCACTATTGGGCAAATTCTCGTGCCTATATCGATTCCTTTGATTTTTTTATGGGAATTTTCAAAAGCTTCTTTTTTGGTGCCGCGATTGCTTTAGTCAGTTGTCATCATGGCTTTCATTGCGACCATGGTGCTCAAGGCGTTGGCCGAGCTGCAACAAATGCTTTTGTTCACTCATTTGTTCTCATTCTTGTACTCGATCTTTTCTTGGGCATTGGGCTGAACAATATACAGGACTACTTACGGCCTGAAGGCCCACGAAGCCTTCTTTAAACACCATACATTTCATAAAAAATTACAATGACAACTTCCACTATCAATGCATCGGCACAAGAAACAACAACAGCCGAACCACTCCTTTTCATTGATTCGCTTTCGATAACTTTTGGTGAGCAACAGGTTTTGCGTGACATTTCTCTCGAACTCGCCTCTGGTGAAACCCTTGTCATTCTTGGCGAGAGCGGCTGTGGCAAAACTGTGCTCTTAAAAACAATGATCGGGCTTATTCAGCCGACGAAAGGAGATATACGATTTGAGGACACCTCCTTAGCTGTGATGACCGAACGTGAACTTGCCCATCTTCGGACACGCTACGGATTCGTTTTTCAGGGTGCTGCTCTTTTTGATAGCGCTACCATTGCCGACAACATTGCATTCCCTCTACGTGAACATACTCAACTCGATGAAGATGAAATAGCAAAAATTGTTGCTGAACTTGTAGCAGAGGTTGGGCTACCACGTGCGGTGCTGACTAAAAAACCGGTTGAATTGTCTGGCGGTATGAGAAAGCGTGCTGGCCTCGCACGAGCACTCGCACTGGACCCACAATTGGTGCTCTACGACGAGCCGACTACGGGGCTCGACCCAATCATGGGTGACGTCATTAATGAACTTATTCTACGAGTCCATCAAAGACCAGAAACGACAAACGTAGTGGTCACGCACGACATGACAACTGCCCACAAAGTGGCGGATAGAATTATAATGCTCTATCCACTTTCTCGGCTCAAAAATGGTGAGTCACAGATAATTTTTACTGGCACACCAGAAGAACTTGATGAATCAAAAGATTCTCGAGTTCGGCAATTCGTTGAGGGCAAAGCTGGACAACGTCTCAACGAACTCCGAAAAGAGCAGGATCAAAACGCCTGTGGACCATCCTCTGAGATTAAGGATCAGGAGAACGATCATGAGTGAGCGTGTAATCCAATTTCGTGTTGGCGTGATGGTCCTAGCAACTGCCATTATCGCTGGAATACTTATTGTTTTATTTGGAGATCTACCAAGTCTTGTCCAGTCAACATATCCACTGCGCATGAACTTCTCAGAAGCGAGAGGGGTTTCAAGCGGCACTCCCGTACGAAAGAATGGCATTCTTGTCGGACGAGTCAACTCCGTCATGCTCGATGAACGTGGTGGCGTAAGCGTGGTAGCTCAAATTGACTCCTACGTGCCAGTCTACCGTGATGAGACACCACGTGTCGCAAGTACAATTCTTGGTGATGCAGAAATTGAACTTGTGGCAGGCCGCATTGCACCTCCTCGCCAACGAATCACAACTGATGAGGTTTTGCGAGGTGCGGTGTCGAAAGATCCCCTTGAACTATTTTCAACACTCGAGCCAAAAGTAACAGCTTCTCTCGAGTCACTCACTCGGGCAGGTGATGCTGTTGCTATACTTTCAGAAAATATTGAGAGAATCTTTGTAAAAGAAGATATTCAAATTGACCAGACCGTCAAGAAACTTGACGTTGCACTGGATACCTTTACAACAGCCATGAACAATGTGAATGACATTGTTGGTGATGCTGAAGCGAGAGAAAAACTGAAGGATTCTATCTATACCCTGCCCGATGTTCTTGTTGATCTGCGAAAGTCTGTCGGAGGCATCAGTGCAACCATTGATACTGCTGATCGAAATCTTCGAAATCTTGAAGGGTTTTCAAAACCCCTCGGTGAACGAGGTGCATCAATGGTACAGGGCATAGACCGGGCCATTAATCGCCTTGACACTGTTCTCGTTCAAGCAGCTACCTTCACTCAAGCTCTCAACGAATCGCAAGGCACACTTGGCAAACTTGTTCGCGATCCAGAGGTTTACAATGACCTTGCCCAAGCCGCAAACAACGTTAATCGTCTAACACAAGACTTACGCCCAATTATTGATGACGTTCGCGTATTTACCGACAAAATTGCACGTCACCCGGAGCAGCTTGGTGTGCGTGGAGCGCTTGATAGAAAAACTGGTCTTAAATGATGGTGGGCAGAGATACAATTGCCTCACAGATCTGATGATTGGTCTTTTTTGCGATTAGGGTCTAGTGGGGTTTCATTTGGATCAAATGATCGGACATTTGCTATTTGATCAAAACCAATTCCACGCAGTCGATTACCATAGCGTTCCATTAACCACGGCATTGTTTGTTCGATCGTATCAGGCTGCAGCAAAACAAGGTCACCAGGCTTCACCGCGTCGAGTACCGTCGCAGCTGAGGTTTCCCAATCTCCTCCAGACTCGACTATAGCGCGACGCTTTGACTGTTTTGTTCGTACGATACCCTCGGCAATAAGTCGTGTTATCTCACCCGGACTGCGGCCTCTTCGATAGGCATCTTCGTAGATGACAATACGATCGAATGTCTTTCCCAAGAGTTCGCCTTGCCGCAGAAGATCTTCATTGCGACGATCTCCAGCCGCCGAATACACAGCAGTTCTATTCGCGTGTGGCAGCTTTTCAAGTGTTAAACAGACCTGCTCTAACGACGGCACGTTGTGTCCGTAGTCAACAACCACAGTGGCTCCATCCAACTCAAGCATATTAAATCGTCCAGGACTACCGAGTGCTCCACTTGAGAAGCTCTCCAGTCCAAGTCGAACCAATTCAAGCGGAACGCCCATACTCCATGCTGCAGCAGCGGCCGCAAGTGCATTTTCGACTTGGAACAAAACCAAGCCCTGATGAACCAAGGGAACTTTTTCTAAATTTGCTAATCGAGTTTCACGTGGTCCATCACACAGTACGATCCACCCGTCACGGATAGTCGCTCCAAGACCTCCTGAGGCTAGGTGTTCTGTGAGGACAGGAAATTCTGGATTCAGAGAAAAATAAATCACCCGACCCTGACACCACTTCTTCATATCGACAACCAGCGGATCTGCTGCATTGAGGACAGCTGCACCACTAGGCCGCACAGCGGCAACAATTGCGCCTTTCACCCAGGCGAGTTGCTCTGGAGTATCGATTTCATTCAGACCAAGGTGATCACCCGAGGCAATATTAGTGACAACGGCTACATCACAAGCATCAAACCCACACCCTTCGCGAAGAATTCCTCCTCTTGCTGTTTCGAGTACAGCCGTCGTTACGTTCGGTTGCGCTAATATTCGCCGTGCACTTGCTGGCCCACTACAATCGCCCGAATCAAGTTGTCTGTCACCGACCCAGACACCTTCAGTACAGGCAATGCCAACTGTTGCTCCCCCCGCTGAGGCTACATGAGCTAACAGACGGGTCACTGTTGTTTTCCCATTTGTACCGGTCACTGCGGCAACAGGAATCCGACCATCATCGCCGGTTGTGAAAAGCGTACTGATGATCGCCGAACCGACGTCCCGTGATCCTCCAACCGTCGGCTCCAGATGCATCCGAAGCCCGGGACATGCATTAATTTCAACAACACCCCCATGCTGAGCACTTAAAGGCTGATCAATCCGTGTCGCCATAATATCAACACCGGCAATATCAAGCCCAACAACTCGCACCGCATCAATAGCGAGCCGAATTGTATGTGGATGTACCAGATCTGTGACGTCCTCAGCTGTGCCTCCAGTACTCAGATTTGCATTCCGACGGAGAAGAACAAGCTGCCCATCATTCGGGATAGATTCCTTTGAAAATCCTTGCTCACGCAGGGCAACCTCAGCAGCGGCATCAAGGCATAAAAGAGAGAGTGATCCTGCATGGTCATCGCAACGACGTGGATTCCTGTTTTCTTTTTGAACAAGATTTTCAATCGTCGAACTACCATCACCTGTAATGCAAGGTGCACAACGACGTGCCGCAGCAACAAGCTCACCACCAATGACTAACAGCCGATAATCATCACCTGCCAGGCAACGCTCAACAACAACCTCTTCCTCCTCCGAAATTGCTACGCTGTATGCTTCAAAAACCTCATCTTGAGTTGTTAATCCAACCGAAACACCTCGCCCCTGATTGCCACAACGAGGCTTGATGACTACTGGCAAACCAATCTCTGTTGCTACTTGCCAAGCTTCTTCAGCAGAGAAAACTGGCTTCCCTTTTGCAACTGGAATACCGGCTTCTTCAAGCAAGCCTCGAGTCAGTTCCTTGTCTTGCGCTATGGTCTCACCGACAACCGATGTCTGGTCAGTCTCAGCCGCAATAATCCGACGCTGCTTAGACCCAATTCCAAGCCGAACAAGTGATCCCTCACTTAGCCTACGTACGGGTATGTCTCGACGACGTGCAGCTTCCACGATTGATCTGGTACTCGGACCAAGTTGTTCGAGAAGCAACTTCTCACGCAAACTTTCTATGGTCTGCCCAACATCAAAATGACTTCCTTCTATTGCAGCAACCAGGAGTGCGTGTGCTGTATTCAAACAATGAATTGCAAAGTCTTCTTCCTTATATTCAATGATGACGTTATAGATACCTTTTTTTTTCGTTTCGTGTGCCCTACCGTATCCAACTTCTGTACCAGCAAGTGATTGAAGTTCGAGCGTTACATGTTCAAGAACATGCCCCATCCAAGTACCAGTGCGTAATCGTTCAAAAAACCCACCACGCTCACCAATCGAGCAACGATGCTCGATCATTGTCGGCAACCAATTCATCAATCGTTCATTAAAACCGGCAAGCGTATGTGAGGGATATTCCTCAAGCCATCCAAGATCAACACGGACTTCAAGAACAGGAAAACGGGCCCACTGATTAGGACCTCGAAGCACTTTTATATTGTCAATTTTCATAGGCGGAAGTCACCACAGGAGAATTCATCAAAAGGAATCGGGCTAGAGTCTTGGATTATTCAAATTAGGGTTCTGAACGAACGGTGAATGACAATAAAATAACCGGCTTGGAATCTCTTTGTTCGCAGCCTGCCCTGACCGGATCAAAACTCTCAAAATGACGCGGCGGCATCGAAACCAGCGAACGGAGGCAGGGGAACATATGAGCCATATATTTTTTAATTCTCTCCAACACGCTTTAGTTTGACAGAACCGTGTTACGATAGTGTTTGATAATTCCGATTCCAAGTTTTATTCCTTTGAGATTCTTCTGTTTGCCCGTACTTTCAACCATTTCTGATGAAACAACCTCGAAAAGGCCGCCATTTCGACCTGAAGCTACCGAAGAATCTCTGTCTTTGGATCAAACCTCTAGAATACTCACACCTGCATACTGTGTGCCAAAAATAAGCAGACTCACACTGTCGCATCATTAAAAACAGTTGGCGTTGACTCAAATACTCCCTTTCCTGCCCCATTTCAACAATCTTCAAAATTGCCTCGAAACCAATTTAAATCATACTCTGACTTTTCCTGCAATTTCAGTCGGTAGGTTTTTCACACAACGAGGCACCATTGTGTGTAATTTCTATACACGACTCTTCAGCGATTTCCTACGCTTTCAGCAAAATATGTTACAGCATCTGTAATGCGACTAAAAATGCCATCAGCTGAATCCTTTGATCGTGCCGAATCCGAAACATCAGAGACTTTGCTTGCATGCTGTCATATCAATCTTGACGACAAAGCACAGTTCGGTTCGAGCTGGTTGGCAATCTCTACGGCGGCCCTGTACGCAGGAAAAGGTCACCCTCCTCCGGCACAACATCGAATTGACGAATGCAAAATCCTCGCACAATATTGCTGGCCACTACAAAAAGATCTTCAACTAACTCTGACAAATCGGCCTACGATTGGCCAAATTGAACTACGTGCGGGTCAGGATGTTCTTAAATGCTGGAAATTTAGTGCTGGCATCACACCTGACGTTGAACGACTGATTGATAGTTTTAAAACAGCACGTAACGATTTGTTCTCAAGTAATAAATCGACTTTAAAATACAACCCAAATGGTGACAGTCGAACCCCCAAGGCATCAAAAAAAATAACGACGGGATCATTTGCTGCGCTTATTCGGGTACTCAGCTTTGCCGGTCCATATTGGCGAATTGTCGCGATCGGTACCGTACTTGCGCTTGCCACTACTTTTGCCAGTCTCGTGCCTCCATATCTCACAATGCCACTTGTTGACAAGGTACTCATACCACAGCAGTCTGGAGAGCATGTAGCTATTGGAACCGCTGTACCATACCTTGCCGGCCTAGCTGCAGCAGCCATTCTTGCTTCTTCTCTTGGATGGGGGCGAACATGGATACTTGCCTGGGTCAGTGAGCGCATCACCGCGGACATGCGAATTCGGACCTACGCTCACGTGCAGTCATTATCACTCGATTTTTTTGCCACCCGCCGAACCGGCGACCTCATTTCAAGAATTGGGAGTGATACTGAGCGGCTGAACAACTATGTATCGATTAGTCTCATCGATTTTTTCTCAAATCTTCTTCTCGTGGTATTCACTGCCATTGTGCTATTTACCATTTCTCCGCTGCTTGCAGTGATGACTCTTGTACCGTTTCCCTTTGTCATTTGGCTTGTCTACTCTGTCCGTGGCAGATTGCACCAAGGATTTTCTCGTAGCCGTATTGCCTGGGCTGATATGACGAGTGCTTTAGCTGATACGATTCCAGGAATTCGTGTTGTAAAAGCATTTGCTCAAGAGAAGCGGGAGATCAGTCGATTCAGGCGTGCTAATCGTCGTGTTCTTGAGGCGAATGACCATGTGAACATTACCTGGAGTTACTTTGGCCCACTTGTCACACTATTCAGTGAATTTGGAGTCCTTGTCATTTGGGCAAGCGGGGTGTGGTTAGTTTTCAATAACTCTGTCACTGTTGGAACACTGACCGCTTTCCTCGCCTACATATCACGGTTTTATGGCAAGGTTGAGTCCATGGTGCGAATGGTTCCTGCAACACAACGGGCAGCCGCAAGCGCACAACGAATCTGTGACCTTCTTGACTACCAACCGACAGTGGCAGAGCCCACTGTTCCCCATCAAATTGAACACTTCAAAGGGAAGATTGATTTACAGAATATTCATTTCCGTTATGGCAACCGCGAAGTCATTCATGGAATTAACCTCACCATTAAAGCGGGGGAAATGATCGGGCTTGTTGGAACCAGCGGTGCGGGAAAAACAACACTTGCAAATCTTATCTGTCGTTTTCATGATCCAAGTAGTGGTTCTATCTGTGTTGATGGAATTGATCTTCGTGACCTTGCTCTGAATAACTACCGGCGACATATCGGATGTGTTTTGCAGGAACCCTTTCTTTTCTTTGGGTCGATAGCCGAAAATATTGCATACGGACGACCAGAGGCGTCGCGGGAAGAAATTGTTACTGCCGCCCGAGCTGCAGGAGCACATGAATTTATTCTTCGTCTTCCTCATGCATACGATTCACGGGTTGGTGAACGCGGAGCCCAACTCTCTGGTGGCGAACGACAACGGATTTCAATTGCCCGAGCACTTTTAGTTGACCCTGCAATACTTATCCTTGATGAAGCGACATCAAGTGTTGACGCTGAGACTGAATCAGTTATTCAACACGCAATAGAGCAACTTGTGACGGGACGAACCACAATAGCAATTGCCCATAGGCTTGCCACGCTTCGCCGGGCAGACCGTTTAGTTGTACTTGAGCATGGTCAGATTGTTGAAATTGGCACACATGATGAACTACTTGCTATTGGCGGCACCTACGCCCGCCTGTACCAAACCCAAATCATTGACAATCATGAACAAGACCTCACTGCAAAGACTCCGTACGACACTGAATCTACTACAGAAGAAAAAACATTTTGAATACGTGTAAATTTCTAGTGACATTCACATACAGAGAATATCGAACGTGCTTCATATGAATATCGAAGACTGTAGATTCAAGTGTTCATCAGACGGAAAAGTCACCTTGCTTACACCTACAGGTGATAGCCATGGAGCAGTACGTATTGTTCGAGCATTTCCATTCACTGCTGCAGATGGACCAGTCGCTGTTGTCGACAGCAACGGTCATGAAATCATCTGGATTAAGGACCCTGATTCACTTTCATTGACCCATCGACAATTTATTCAAAGCCAATTGGAACAAGAGGAATTCCTGCCCCGAATTCATTCAATTGAGTCGGTATCGAGAGGAACGCCTCGTCAGTGGCACGTTGCTACCGACCGAGGGCAGAATACCTTTGAGCAAGCCTCTTCCGACGGAGTGGTCTGGCATCCAGACGGGAGCGTCTCCATCACTGATTGTGATGGTATTTGCTACCTGATCCCAGCTGTCCAGAAACTGGACAGACGCAGCAGAAGGCTTCTAGAGCGGTATAGCTAACGGAAAATGCCGCCCTCTTTCGCCAATCCCTCTCGTCTACCAGCTCTCATTTAAAACTGGATGGAATGCGCCGTTCATGCGGACTAGAGCCTCATTTTTTCGAGAAAAAAGGCTCAAGAATCCTAACAATTCGGTTGAAAGACATTTCCAAGCAATTAGGCTCGGAAGAGTCCTCGAAGTACCTTTTCGGAGTTTATGTGATGGTTTCTTTCCAACGTTGTGTTGCACGAGCGTCGGTCAATCGTCTTCTTCCTTTCTTGATAAAAGCAGGAGTGTCACTCTGTGGACTTTCTGCTTTTCTGGCTACTACACCCAGCGCTGGTCAATGCTGCGGTCAAGCAATCACCGCGCCCGTAGTTTCCCAGTCCTACCGTTTGGATTACCAAACGGTATACGACGAACAGCAGATGACTGCGTACAGAATGACATACGAGACAGTTTATGACACCAAGACGTATACGGTGCAGAAACCTGTCTGGGAAACGGAGACACGTGAACGACGCTATACCGTCCAACGACCAGTTTGGGAAACTCAGAATCGTGAAGAGCGATACACGGTCATGAAGCCTGTCTATGAAACAGTGGTTCAAGATCGCAGCTACAACGTTGTTCGAGACGTTGTGGAAACGAGCACTCGTGAAGAGCGATACACAGTCATGAAGCCTGTCTATGAAACCAGCGTACAACAAAGGGTGAGCACCGTTCGTCGACCAGTTTACGAAACATCAGAGAGACAGGAGGCGTATTCGATCACTGAACCTGTCACAACAATGAGAACGGCCTATTCTGTCAGCAGTACCCCTATTGATACAGTGACTCCGGTCGTAACACCTGGCTATACCTCACTCGGCTGGCAGCCTCGCGTGAGCTACTTTAATCCTTACACGGGAGTGACCTCCTGGAGACGAGGCGGGCTTGGATGGAATGTTACCCCAGGCGTCGTTGTGAATCAGGTCAATCGCGTTTACCAACCAACAGTGACTCCTGTTCAGGTACCACAGACAACCTACGTGAATCGAGTTGTTACTCGAAAAGTACCAGTCCAGACCGTTCGCTATGTGGATGAACAAGTTGTTCAACAAATTCCGGTACAAACATTGAAAATGGTACCAGAGGTCCAGGTTCGACAGGTGCCTGTTCAAACAGTTCGAAAAGTAGTCGAAAGAGTTGAAAACAAGGTTCCTGTACAAGTATGCAAATATGTTGCTGAGGAACAGGTGCGACAAGTGCCTGTTCAGGTGCTTAAGTATGTTGCTGAACAGAGGGTAGAGCCAATTTCAGTACAGGTATGCAAATATGTTGCTGAACAACGAACCGCTCAAGTACCACGAGTCGTCGCAAAACAGATCCCTTACTCATATGTCGTCCGCAAACCTCGTACCGTTGTGACACGCGTGCCCCTTGATCCGTGTGGAAACCCACTGCCTCTCGCACCACAAACTGCACCAGTGCCCGCTCTTCCTCCAGCTACGACGCCTCCGATGACGCCAGCAAACTCGACAGTTCCTACGCTGGCACCAGCGACTCAAGCACCAGCGACTCAGGCACCAGCAACTCAGGCACCAGCGACTCAGGCGCCCGTCACAGGCAATGGCCCGATAAAGACCTTCAGCGACAGACCGACTGATGTACCCCCGTCAAGCAATGAGGGGTGGAAGGATTCGGAATTGAATCATGTCAGTCCAGAAACTGGATCTTCTTCATTTGGACGAAAACCGATTCAAACAAATCGACCTGCCGGAGACATTGACCCGAAAAATTCAATGCCAGCAGAACCGACCCCAGCTGCTGGTACGTCACTAAAACTTCAACCAATTCCGGCACCCCCAACAACGCATACAACCTAGTTGGGTAAACGGTAACGACCACATCAGTCTGCTGCTTTGGTCCCGGCGTGCTACTTCCTGCAGTAACAAGTTCTTTGTACTGCATCGTCATATCCTTCACTCGGTCTGTTTCGGCTGCTGCGACGTTTACGTTTTCACCAATGTCATCTGAAAGATTGTAAAGCTGGAAGTTTTCTGTTGATGATGCGGCATTCCATCATGAGTGATATAAAAATACATGCGACTAGTTACTACAAACAGACTGGGGCAACGAGTCATGTGATACCGACCCGCTTGCTCCTGATTCACGCCCGCCATCCAACAGCTCTACTGTACCATTTTTACTGATTGCATCTGATCAGCAGCGAGTGATTTCATAATGAGTGCCCACTCAAATTTCTTAAGTGCTGAAGCACCATGCCGTTGTCCTCTAGGACACACTGCCCCGTGAAAGAGCAATATCTTCTTGGTGTCGACTTTTCATCTGCACCAACTCACCGCAAGCCAATCACTGTTGCTGTGGGCTTGATGCCAACAACCACTGACCCTGTCTATCGACTCCAGACCATTCGTGAGATCAAAACGCTGGAAGCATTTGAAAGCATGCTTAAAGAGCCTCTCCAGTGGATTGGTGGTTTTGATTTACCATTTGGGCAGCCCCGTGAACTCATAGAACATGAGCAGTGGCCGACACAATGGAATGAATTTGTACACTTTTTCTGCGGACAGTCACGAGACTATCTCAGAAACACCTTTCGTAACTGGTGTAATGCTCGTCCATCTGGAAATAAATTTGCCTGGAGGAAGGCTGATAAGCCAGCAGGGTCGAGCCCCGCAATGAGATGGACGAATCCACCAGTTGCATGGATGATGCACGCAGGCATGACACGGATGCTTGAGGCCGACCTCGCATTTCCAGCACATCGCTATCCTCGCAAAAGAAGTCACATTAAACGCATAGCTCTCGAGGCGTATCCCGGATTCACAGCACGCAAGATCGTTCGGGGTTCATACAAGAGCGACTCTCCGCCAAAACAGACACGCGAACGAAAGGATCGTAGAAAACTTATTCTTGATGCTGTTTCAGCTGGCGAAGCAGGACTCTCGATACGCTTTGAGGCGAATCGTAGGTGGAGGCAACGTATTATCGCTGATGCTCGGGGTGACCTTCTTGATGCAGTTCTCTGTAGCCTGCAGGCTGGACATGCAGCCTTACAGCGAAACTTTGGACTCCCGCGTAATCTTGATACCCTTGAGGGCTGGATTGCTTCAGTGCCTGTGAGGTAGAACAAACCACACGAGAAACTCACTTTTTCTTCAAACTCGTTGAAAACTACTGAATATGAAACCATCAGGAACAGATGTCGAACAAACATCTTGTTTGCCCGGGCCCGTAGTCAATGACTCTCAGTCATTTGAACTCTTTCCTGAGGATTCGGTCGCAGTCACTCGGCTTTATACCGTAGCAATGATGGCGGATGTTCTTGATGTCAGCCAAGCAACTATCCGCCACTGGCGTCGAAACAAATTGATTCATGCCACGCGGTCTTCCGGCTCAATTGACTGGTATGACTACTCGATGTTGGTCGTCGCAAAGGACCTGTCACGACTGCTTTGCTCAGGTTTATCACTTCGAGAACTGAGTCACAAAATACATCTTTTTACAAAGGGTGATGAATCCCGCGTTGCTGAAGTAATTAATCGGATTGTTGTTGATGGCCATAGACTCAGTCTTCGTCGTAATGATCACCTTCTGTCTGCTGGTGGGCAGATGCAGTTAGACTTTTATGCCTGTGGCATCAATGCCGATATGGGCCATGAGTCATCCAAGATAGCCGAGCAACCCGAAACGCTCTGTCTTACTCCATTCCTTGACACTTTTCATCCAGAGGTTGTCATTGAATTCCAAGACGAGTACACCTCGGACATCCCTTCTTCAGCAGAACTTCTCGACATTGCGGCTGATCTTGAGGCAGCAGGAAATTTCATTGAGGCTTCTGAAGCTTTACGTGCCGTACTTCAAGCAGATGGCCCATGTGCATCGGTTACCTTCATGCTGGCAGAAACCTTATACCGAGCAGGTGATTTGGCCGCAGCGAGAGAACGCTATTATACGGTTATTGAACTTGACGAAGATCATCTGGAAGCCCGCGCCAGCCTAGCGTGCGTTCTTGCTGAACAGGGCGATGTGGAATTGGCAACCGCCGCTCTTGAAGGCGTCCTCAAGCAACAACCTGAATATGCTGATGCGCACTGGCACCTCGCAGGAATTCATATGGAGGCCGGGTGTGAGAAGAAAGCTGAACACCATC
>WLWG01001508.1_pt1 | contig 20734 bp, 15 predicted proteins | sample 6712871 | NCBI WGS metagenome assembly WLWG01 (sample SAMN12718693, study PRJNA515312) | sponge metagenome | isolation source: marine sponge | host: Mycale hentscheli | place: New Zealand: South Island, Marlborough, Capsize Point | collected 2003-05-01
AGGAGTTCCAGAACCTCCAGGGCGAGAGGAAGTCTTAGCCCAGATCAAAGCCGAGCCTTATGTGCCGCATAAGCACAAAGCCAAACGTACAAAACCAAAATCAAAAAGAAAACGATGAAGCGATTCACAGCTGAAAAGATGTCATGTGTTGAATGTGGTCATGAAAGGACAAAGGTGATGTGTGGAAGCTTTGCGCGGGATGGTATTACAAAGCGTCGTTATAGGAAGTGTCCTGTATGCAATACATCGTTTAGGACAATGCAGATTGTTGATGGTGATGATGTCAGTCCAGAGCAAAGGGTTCCTTATTTGACACCGCAAGAGAAGCTTGAGAAGCGCCGGGAATGTGCCAGGAGAAGTGGAAGCGTGAAATTAACTGCAGAGGAGGTAGGAGAGATCAGGTATTTGCATAAGCACAAGGTGTTTCGTCCTGTTGATATTGCTGCTCAGTACGGAATCAGTAGGCATCACGTAAGTGAGCTAGCAACAGGTAAGAGGATGTGGAGAGACGTTGAGATCCCCAAGTCTTTGGCGTGGCTGGCATGAGCAGGCCGGATAACAGGGCAAGGTGTCCGTTGTGTGATCAGCAAGACACGATTGTGAAAGCCGCCTGGTGGACTGAATGTTGTAAGCGCCTACGGCGTCGGCAGTGTCTGTCTTGCGATCATCGTTGGTACACAGTTGCCAGTGGTGAGGTGCCGATCAGAGCAGGGGATTTGGACTGGACCCATGCTTCAGGGCATCTGCCGAAGAAGGCGCAGAAGCCTAGGTATGAAGGGGTGTTTGACTTTCCGGTGACGGACTGGGAAGAGTGACACCGTTCAACAGTTGAAGTGTTGGTTGACACCAGACAACCTGCGCTGCAAAGGGTTTGGGCTTGCAAAGAAGCTTGCAATGCTGTAGGAATGGGTGACTCAAGAGGGTTGCACCCCTCCTGAGTCTTTGTAAAACCACCAGGCCTTACACCATGACTTTAGATCAAGCACAAAAGCTGCAGCTAGCGGTTGATTTTTCTGTTGAAGATGTTGTCACCAACGTCGCTGAATACTGCGGTGCGTATGACGGCGACAAGTGCCGCCCTCAAGATGGCGTTGACCTGATTAGAAAAGGGGTGGAGGCTATTTACATGGCTCAGGCCTAGTCCCTTAAGACATCAGCAGCCGTCAACCGCACGGCTGCTTTTAGTTCTTGGATATGGACTTCTAGGTACTGAATAGCAAACCTGTTTTCGATTGCTTGAGTGCTTGGTCTTACTTTTCCGTCAGCAGTGATCAGTGCTGCTGCTGCGCGTTCCAGTGAATCAAGTCGTTCGTCTATATGTCTGACCTGTTGAAATGAATAGATGATCAGACTGGCTGCAGCTGTAATGCAAGCAGCAATGATTGCACCTTCGCTTGTTTTCATTCACGTTCTGGTGGGTTGGATCGCAGAGAGACCAGCGCTGTTAGAAGACTGAACATCACTTGAATAGCGCGGTCCTCATGGTTCTCACAGCTCTTGCTATCTCCATAAGGGTTGTTTGTGATGGCAGCGCCCATGCAGCCAATTGACCAACCCACGGCCAAGGCAGCAATCGTGGAGACTGCTGCAACGATGCTGCGAGTTAGCCAGCGTGGCGTGCTCAAGGCTTTAGTCCCTTAAGGCATCAGCAGCCATGCGATTAATTGCTGCTTCTAGTTGCTTGCGTTTGCATTCAACAAGGTGCATTGAACTGACCCACGTTGAAGCTGTGATTCCATCACGAGTCAGGCTGACCTTGTAAGAATCCGTCAGCTCTTCGTAAGTGTGGGTTAGTTCATTCATTGTTGAGTTGTTAAATAGGTCCAGGTTTGCCGTAGTACGGACTACGAATTCCATAGTTGGATCTCGGCTTCTCTTCGTCTGCGTAGCCCGGCTTCAACGGCGCTTCCGGGGTTGACGTAAAGCAGAAGGGCATTTGGCACGTCGTTCCATCGTTTGTCTCTGAGGCATCCCGTAATGGTGTTGAAGCCACTGTTGCCATAGAAACCAGCACCACAGTTGAAGCTGAAACTAAGAAGACAACCGCGTTTGCCATCACTCATCTCATTCCAGTAGGGGATTGTTGATTCCTGGGTGCCCCAGAAATACTCAAGGTGGTATTTCAGGAGTTCTTCTCCTCTGGCTTCTGTAATTGGTTGATCGTTCCAGCCAACCTTCTGACCGTTTTCGTAGAAGGTTGCGCCATAGCCGATTGTTGCAACTCCAACGCCATCGTCATAAACAGTCGAGCGGAAGCCTTCAAATTCTTTGATGAGGTCAACCGCTGCCTGCGGGATCCCAGAGTCTGACTTAGCAGGCGCTTCCCGGTACTTGACTACCCAAGCGGACTTATCACGCTTCAATGTTTCGGGCATAGCTGACTGAAGAAGCTGCACTGCTTCTTGTTGTTCAACTGTGCCTTTGTAGAATTCAAAGAAATCCAGGAGCCGTATGTCAGGCATAGTGAGGTGATTGCTTTAAGTTGATTGTAGTCAATAGTTGAATGTTGAAAGAACAAGACGTATCACTGCTGCAGTTCTCAACAATGCTGCTGAGGCAGTTGCACTTGGCAGATTTTCCGACGCCAGTTCAGGTGCAAATCTTGGAGTACCTGGAAAATGGACCACAGCGAAGGGCAGTTGCTGCTTTTCGTGGTGTTGGCAAGAGCACGCTGTCAGCTTTCTATTTGTTGTGGAGGCTCTACCTAAACCCCGACGAGAAGATACTGATCCTGTCCGCATCAATGGGTCGAGCAGAAGCGATGTCCAGTTGGATGTTGAAGACTATTTGCGAAGTTCCGTGGCTATCACATTTGATCCCAGATAGTCACGACGGAAGATATTCAAGAATTGCATTTGATGTTGGCAATTGTAAGTTTATTGAGCAAAGTGCGTCCGTGACAGCGCGAGGAGTGCAAGGACAAATTACTGGATCTAGGGCATCAATTATATTAGCTGATGATACTGAAACTCCACAGACTGCGCTCACGCAGACACAACGAGAGAAGCTACGATCAACGCTATCTGAACTTGAAGCAATCATCAAGCCAGGGCCGGAGTCACAAATTATCTTCCTTGGAACCCCGCACAGCGCAACGGATTCCATCTATTTCGCGCTAAAGAAAGAGCTGAACTACGACATGCGGATGTATCCCGCACGGGTGCCGGAGACAATCACTCCTTACGCGGGCTGCTTGGCCCAGACAGTCGTTGATCAGATGGGGGTGAGAACTGGCAAACCGACTGACACTCGCTTCTCTGAAGATGAATTGTTAAAGCGTGAGCTGTCAATGAGCCCGATGCAGTGGAATCTGCAGTTCATGCTCAATGCGTCCCTGAGTGATATTGAGAAGTTCCCCCTCAGGTTAGGGCACTTAATGGTAACAACGCTGGATCAATACCTTCCAGAAATTGTTATTTACGATTCAGCCAAGGGGGATAGGATTGAGGAACTACCGTGTGTGGGGTTAAGCCATGACGCGACTTATTACAAGCCTAGGGAGCAGGAAGGGACAATCCCAGCCGATGAAGTCCCAACAGTCCTTGCTTTGGATCCTAGTGGTGGGGGTGCTGACGAATTTGCATACTGCGTGGTTAAAGCGAATGGAGGAAATTATTTCCTTATGGAAGCGGGTGGCAAGCTAGGCGGTGTCGATGACGCCTTCTGGACAAAGATCGCCCGGATAGCAAAGAAGCATCACGTCAATGAGATCATTGTTGAATCGAATTTCGGTGGAGTCTCGATTTACGAGCAGCTGCTTAAGCGATATCTGATAAAAGAAGGCGCTGAATGTCGAGTTGAAGGGGTCCGGTCAAACACTCGGAAAGAGCTGAGGATCATCGACACTCTTGCTCCGGTGATGCAAACCCATCGATTAGTTGTTGATCGCAGGGTGATTGAGGAAGACAACAAGGTTGTGCAGGCTGCAAAGGACGACAGGGGTACGTCATACAGCTTGTTTTATCAGATGAGCAGGATCACTCACGCGAAGGGTGCTCTGATGCACGATGACCGATTGGATGCTCTTGCGATGGCGATTGGCTGGTTTGTTGAACAAGCAGCTCAGTCGCAGAAGATTCGGTTTAACGACCGCCAGGCAGAGATGATTGCTGCAACCGTTGCTGATGACGACGGTTGGATGCTTCTCAACGCAACCCGGCAAGCAATGGGCATGTCTATCGAGCAAGCTCGCCGGGCGGAGGTTATGGATGGAGGGAAAGGAGGAAGCTGGATTTAGTCAGGCGTCATTGTCATCAGCTTTTCAAGTTCATCCTTCGTTGGCAGTAGGTCTTTAATTTGCGCAATGGGGGTGCTGTTATCAACAGTAGCGGTGATGTTGTTGTCCTTTAGGAACTTTAGTCCGGCGTCAATGCCCATCTTTATATCTCTTGGGTCGTCAGACAACAACAGTGTTTTAATTTGTTCTCCAACCAATCCATGCAATGAGGACAGAAAATCTTCCGAAGAGCGAGACATTGTGTAAATTAGAGGTAATTCGACCTTAAACCCCGTGGCTGGTAAGTGCAAAGGCAAAGGTGCAAAGGGCGGCAAGAAAGGTGGCAAGTATTAATCGATGACATACAGCCGTCCTGGTACAGGTCAAGTTGATGCCTTCGGTGATGTCGCCAATCCCATGGCGATCACCAAGCAAGGGGGTAGGTCTAGAACCGAGGTGTCAAGGAATGGTGCGTATCTTGATAACCGCAAGCCTGCTCAGGTTGGTAAAAACGTAAGAGCAAAGACCGCAGCAGTCGAGAATTTTCTTGATTTCTTAGTCCAAGATATTGCTCCAGTTGCCAATGATGAATTAAAGGCCAAAGGCAATGCTGCGGCAATGGAGGCCATCACCAGTATTCCTGGCATGGCTGACGGTAGTTTCTACAGGCAGTCTGGCGTAGAGCAAAGAAAAGTCCTCAAGGATTACACCTTGAGTGGTTATGCCTTAGATCAGGTGAAGAGCTATGGCGCTGGTGTTGCGGTTGGTCAATACAAGGAGGATGTAACGGACCGAATGATTTCGAGTTCGGTACTTGCATCCGCTGCTCCTCAGGCAGAGCGTGATGCAGAGAAGCAGCGGATCTTTACGGAAAGCCGTGCTCTTCTTCAAGGCGTTGAGCCTGGGTATCTTGCCAAATATGCGCCTCAGCTGTCGCAACTTGAAGGCCAAGTCATTGGTAAAACAGAAGCGCTTGCTCGTGACGCAAGGAATGCCAACCTTGAAAATGCAGCAGTATCGAATTTTTCACAAAGTTGGGACAGCTTTGGGACTACTTTTATCCAAATTGCCGATTCAGACGATCGTGCAATTGCACTTGCTGATGGGCCGCTCGCACAAATAAAAGCATCTTGGCCAAAGGCGCGGCCAAACCAAACACCCGCAGAGTTCTATTCGTCGCAAGAGAAGGGAATGCTGGGTGCGGTATTGCAAGCGATTGGGAACGAGGAAGGCGAAAAGGCTATGGCCATTATGGGGTCGTGGGAGGAGCTATCAAAAATCAAGTTCATGATTACTCCGACAGTTAATTTTTGGGATCTTGGCAATAAAGCTGGAGTAGATGGAAGAACCACAATTGAAAAGATTACTACGTTAAAAGTAAGAGCCAACAGACTTTTAGATCAAACAATTGGGGACAAGTTAATTGCAGACAATGGCGAGCTACTTGCTGGAGCCTTAAATGGTGACAAGTTTGCAACAGACGCAATCTTGAATTTAGCAGCAGCAGCGTATGCGTCTGGAGATCCCAAGCAAGTTGAAGAAATGAATGCGTTTCTACAGCAAGCAAATTTATCTCAACAATATGGCCAGAGCCTTACAACGGTAGATCCAGAAGTCCTTGGCCAGATTCAGACATGGGCTGACGATCCGAATGTCTCTACAGAAGAATTTGTAAACAGGGTTCAGGAAGCAGAGAGAAACGGATCAATTTCTAAACAATTGATGATTCAAGAGATACAGCGAAGAGCCTCGCCTACACAATTGCAAGTGAACGAAAACAGAACGTTTAAGGAGCTTGCAGAAACAACAGTAGGCTTTGCAAATAAAGGTGTATTCGTACCAGGAGAAGACACTGATGTCAATGCAGCTCTTGATGCAGCAAGAGAAAGCCTTACTAAGGACGGGAACACAGGCCTAGGAGAAAAGTTAGAAGAGTACCTTGTCTCGTCTTTCCTCTCTGATGCAAAAGCAAATGTAAGAACAGAGTCTGAAGGCCAAGGTAAGCCAATGCCAGAAGGGGCAGAGCTTCAGGCAGCCATTAAAAAGCAAGCTATTTTGCTTATCAAAAAAAGAACAGTAGGAATAGTATTAGAGGACAAAAAGAAGAGGCGAATCACAGACGACAGGGTTAAGGCAGTCGAGCAACCAGTAATGGAGGCAATAAAAAATGGCGTTCCTATAGACAAGATATGGGGAGATTCAATTATTGAAACAGCTAAAAAGACAGGGGCACGGCCAGAAAATGTTTGGGCAGCGCGTTATGAAGAAGCTTTATTAGAGCAAGTTAAGCCGAATGGAGAAAACCTTTACACACCCAAATTAGCGGAGAAAAAAGCAAAAGAACAGCTCAACATTATTCGCAGGAAGTTTAGAGAACAGAAATACGGAGCGCCAGGAAGCAAAGGCATTCCGACAAATGTTCCTGTCAGCATTGAAATCAGCTATGACACGGCGGTTCCAGGGATGCAAGAGGAGATTGCTGCTGCAAGTAAAAACCCAGATCAGGAAGGAGAAGGTAGCGTCCTTGCTGTTGGTGGGACAAAAATATTAAATGCTTTAGGCAGAGTTCTTCCCGGTGGTGGTTCACCTGCTGCTGCTGGCGAACTAGCTAGCAAATCAGCCAGAAGCGAAAGCATTCAAGCAATCCAGAACAGTAATGGTTGGAAGTCGCTTAACAGAATGTTTGCAAAAAGGGAGCGTGTTTCTTCCACATCACCACCTTTACCGCAGCTTCCGCCAACAGCTTTGACTGACACGGTTGCAGTTGCGATAACAGCCGACCGTCATCCGTTCTTTGTTCACATTGGGATTGCTGAGGGGACTCGCACAATTAACGGTGGATACACCCGCCATTACTACGGTCACAGAGACATAGGCGATGACAACTGGAATCGCGGCACAGTTTCTGGCGGTCGTAACAGTAACGCAACTCCTAAGCAGGTTGATGCTCAATGGATGCGTACATTGACAGCTAGAGGTGCTCGTTTGGCTCCTATTTTGGCGCAAGCTGGTTTAAGACCAGGGACGGTTGGATATAACAGACTCATGTTCAATTATCTAGATCTGTCAGTTCAGGCTCCTAAGGCAGCAGACGATTTTGCTGGCAAGCTTTCGTTGATGAAGGCAGGCAATTGGTCTATTGAAGTAATGGCCAAAGCGAGGGCTGATTCTTTCTTCAACCCAGTAACTAAACTCCTAGAAGCTAGTGGGTTCGACAACAACTATTCACGACTCCTTGGCGACCAGCGATCTCGCGCTGGCGTTTGGGATTACAAAAGGAGGATCTGACCAGTGCCTAGAGATGAAAACGGTTCGTTGATTATTGACGAAGAAGCCCAGTTGACGGAAGACATCTTTGGTGAATCTGATGCCATGTATGGCATGAGTGGCGCTGATCGTCTTCGATCTCAAGATCAGCAAGCGACTCAACAAGGTATTGATACTTTTGATCAAAGAGCAGAAACGGGTATTGGCCGAGACGATCGCCCTGATTGGGTTAGTGGTCCTGGTCAAGCAATTAGCGAGATCGGCAAGATTGCTGCGAACAATGGCGTTGCATTAATCACTGACACGTTTGACACGGTTGCAGCGGTAGGTGATCTCTTTGTTGAAGGTGGGCAAGAGCTTTATCAGCGAACAACGGGCAAGGGCGAAGGTGGTACTTGGGATGATGTCTTTAACGACCGCGACAATCCATGGACTCAATGGAGGCGTGAGACGTTTAGGCCTGAAACCAAGTCAGGTCAAGCCATCAATGACCTTGCTCGTGGCGTTATTGGCACGCTTTTCATTGCCAAGTCAGCGCCAAAAGCACTTGCAAAGCTTCCGCTTAAAGGAGTCAAGGGAGCCCTTGAAACACCTGCGAAAATCGCCAAAGGCGGTAGTGCATTGCTTCGCCTTGGTGGTTTGCTGCCAAAACTGAAAGGAGCAGCTGGTTCAACAAAGGTTGGTCAACAAGTTGGCAAAGTTACTCAAGCCGTCACTTCAAAAATAGAACCTATTGCTGAAGGATTTACAGGTTTGAAGTCAGGCCTGAAAAAGCTTGAGACTGGAGACAAGGCAGCTGATCTAGCAAAAGTATTTCAAAGAGGAACAGCAGCGCAAAAAGCAGCACAGATTGGATCTCGTACTCCTGAGTTGACCTTGCCTTTGCTTGAAGCATCAAAGCTTTTGAGCAATGCAGAAGACATCAAAGGCTTGAGTGGAATGTTCCAGACAGCGCGAGCTAGCGCTAAAGCTTTGACGACAGGTCTCAATGCTCCTCGCATTCGCACAGTTGGCGAAGCATTGGTATGGGACACGTTTGCTGCCATGAATATGGCTGGCGAAGGTGATGACGAGTTTGACCAAACCTTTGGGGACATGTTGGTTTCGTTTGGTATGGAGCCTGGCTTCTTCCAAACCACTGAATTTGCTGATTCATCTCTTGATCGCAAGATGAAGCAGGCACTGGAGACAGCACCATTCACCTTTGCTTTTGAAGGCTTAACAGATCTGATTACGTTATTCCGTTATTCAAAGCAATTCAAGAGAGCGTCAAAGGCTGACAAGAACAAGATCATTGGTGCGTTGAATGAGCAGAGTCAGGAGTTAGCAGAAGGGTTGAGCAAAGCTGCTCCCGAAAATGCAAACTTTATGGTTCCGCCTGGTGCCAGGGTTGGTGCCTCAAGCCCTATTAATCCACAGCTTGATTCCCTGTATCAAATGCTTCAGGGAACAAAGCAAGGCCAAAGCTATTTGAATACTCTCAATGCTGAACAGCTTCTCAATTTAAAGCGACTAGGCCTGGACCAAGGCGCAGGCGGTGAGTTAGCGCTTAGGCCTGAGGGAGACTTGACTTCATTTGACAGTCAAACGGGTCAAGGGTTGTTGCCAGGTGCCTCAGATCCTCAATTGCTTGCACCCGGTCAGGGGTTGTTGCCAGGTGCCCCAGATCCTCAATTGCTTGCACCCGGCGTAAATGCCGGACTAATGGGCGAAAGCCCTCAAGCCATCAATGCACAGATTGCAGCGGTAAGAGCTGGCCAAGCTCCAGTTCCTGAATTTGGCACCAGCGCTCCAATTCCTGCCAATGGCTTGACTGCTGGCAACTATCGCCTTAGCGATGGTCCTTACCCAAGCCCTAATCCAGCGCCAGTTCCTGAATGGCCTTATCCCAATGGCCCATCCTCCCCATTGCCTGGCAAGCCAGCTCCAGTTCCTGAATGGCGGAAGCCATTGCAAGAGTTAGAGCAAGGAATGGAAGTTGGAGCACAGCGTCCATCGGTAACGCCGCAGGCAATCTCAACTGCATTCCGTGATGATATGAGCAAGGCTTTTAAGGCTCTTCCTCAAGGCAAGGATGTAAGTGGTGCGCTTGCCAATGGGATGAAGCGAGTACAGCAGCTTGTCCCAGAAACTCGTGTTGATGCAATTGATTTATTAACTGAAAACCCTCTTCGTTTTAATGACGCTGGTGGCACTCAAGTCCCTGAATCAATTTGGTATAACGCAATCATCAACCGTGGCCTAAAGGAAGGCTGGGCAACGATTGATCCATTGACGATGGATGTTTTCTATGTAAGAGGACGTGCGCTTTCTCTTGATCGTGGTGACAGGTCAATCAATCTTGCGAAGTCAATAGATCAGGTTGTTGACACTGACAAGTATGAGGAGTGGCTGGAATCAGTTGAGCCAATGAATCCAGGATCAATGGATCCCAAGGTTCAAGACGATCTAGCAAGGAGAGAAGCAGTTGACGCCTATGACAAATACGAAGATGGAGAATATCAACGCTCCAAGGTTTCTGCTGAAAGGCAGACGGCTAAGGCTGCTGTTGAAGCAAACGAACTTGAGATCACTGAAGCTCAACGTTTAGATGCTGCAGGTGCAGCAGCTGCAAAGGCTGGCCCAACAGACGACGAGCTGATAACAGAGAACCTTGGTCGTTTAATTGTTGAGATGAATCGCGGTCAGGCAATCAAGCCACCATCAATTGAGAAGGCTCCAACAGGCCGTGGGTGGGTGATGACAGATGAAAACGGTGAAGTCATTCAATCGTTTACCACTAAGAGAGCTGCAACCAAGGCAGCAGATAAGGCCAAGAAAGACCAAGCAGAAGCGCTGTTGGCCAAAGCCAAGCAGATGGAGGCAGACGAGTCACCGCAAAGAGCTTCCTATTACATGGGTGATCCGATCCTTGACTCTGACATCAAAGGAACAGTCAAGCTTTCCAAGACTCAGGTTGACGAATTGCTGAAATACAGCGATGTGATGCGGCGTGAGTTTGGGATGAATAAGAACACCTTTGAGATGTCAATGACAGAGATGAATCAACTTGCTGATGGAGTAAGAGCCTTGATTCAAACTGGAGAGATCAAAGGCAATCGCTTAAGAGTCCTAAGAAACATCTTGGACAAAATGGAGACATCCATGAAACTCATAGAACCACTAGCCAGGGCCAAACGTGACGTGGATGTCCTGGCTGATGAGGCTTCCTACTTCTACAAAAACGACACCTTCTGCTCATGACATCATCCTCTTGCCATCCGGCTGCAAGTCAGTATTCACGCAATCCTTTCAATGACGAAGGTGACCCAATCAATGCTGCTGTTGGGAAAATGCTTAGGGACAAAGAAGGTGGTGCAAATATACAAGAGCGAAATTTTGATCAAGTAAAAGCTAAAAAGCTGGCAAAAGAGGCTGGCATTGTTTCAAACATGAGCTATGAGAACCTTGAGGCTTATTGGATTTCTCAAGACTGGGCTTATGTCAATAAGTCAGGTGAGCTTGTAGGTAAAGGCTTTGACGCAGAAGTTATGGGAATGGCTGCTGCGACAACTGACACGTACTTGCAGCAAAGAGGAGGAGCGATAAGAGACCTTTCTGGTGAGTTCTTGCGCAAGGTCAATGGTGGAGTTGATGCCACGGCGGAAGGAATGGCGTTGGCCCGTGAGATGCAGGGTGTTGGTCGAGTTGCAGAAGTAATGCTGGGCTGGAAGCAAAAGACGGGTAGAGGCTTGGCTTACCAAAACAAAGGAGACTTGAAGGAGCTAAAAAAAATCAACATTGAGATTGATCGTAGTATTCAACAAGCAGACAAGCTTGATGGACTAAACACAAAGTTTGCTGAGATTGCAGCAAAACTTGGGGATCCTGATCAGTCAGGTGAAGCAATCAACATGTTGATTGACATGGCAGAAGCTGTGCGATACCTGGACAATCCTGCTGATATTGCAAGAGCAACAACAGGAATGACAATCGCAGGTAAGTGGTGGTCAACTTTATTTATCAATGGCTTGCTTTCTAATACCAATACGCTGCTGACAAACGTTGCTGCTTTGTCTTATGCCGTGGCTCGTCCCGCTATGCAGATTGTGGGAGCGCAAGCGTTTTCTATCTGGGCTCCAGGGATCAAACGTCAAGCAATGCTTGAAGCATCAGCGTCTCTTGGCGCGATGTATGAAGCAGCTGGTGATGCGCTGTTGGTTGGACGTAGAGCTTTCATGGAAGAGTTGCCTACTCATACAAAGGTTGATGCAGAGAGAGGGCTTGGCTTTACTAAGGCTGAAGCAAGAGATCTGTTAGGCGAGAACGCAAATCCAGGCGTTATTGATGTCATTGGCAAGGTTGGGCAAGTTGTTCGCTTACCTGGCAGAGCGTTACTAGGAACTGATGAAGTAGCAAAGCACTTAGCAATTAGAGGAGAGGTCGCAGCTCGTGGGGTCAGACGTGCGTTGAAAGACGGAGCGGACGTAACGACCAAGGAAGGAATGACTAAGGCCGTGCGAGAAGAGATGGCGCTGGCTTTCAATTTGGATCGCAAAGAGGTGTGGGATAAATATGAATTCAAAGGTGGCGGGGAGTATGACATTGGACAGTTTGCTGAGTATGGAAGAAGCGTTTACACCGTTGCAGAAGAGGCAACGTTTCAGCAGGACAACAGGCTGGCAAATCAGGTCAACAACATTCTCAAGACAGCTCCTGCGCTTAGGCCTTTCTTCCCGTTCATCAAAACGCCAACCAACATCCTGATTACAGGGTTTGAATCTATGGGTGTTGGAGCTGTTGGGAATGCGTTCAACATTGCGAAGCAGAACAGTTTCAACCCAAGCGCAACATTGTTAGATATTCAAAAGAAGTTGCTGCAAGACCCAGCTCAATCAGCTCTTTATGCGGGTCAAGTTGCAACGATGAGTTTAATCATCACGACCGTCTGGGGACAAGTGATGAGCGGTGCGATGTCGGGTGGCGGTCCTGCCGTTTACATGCCACAAGGCAAGCGAAAGGAAGCGCAGTATGCGTGGAAGAAGCAAGGGAATGAGGCTTACACATGGAAGACCCCAGCGGGGAATATCCCTTTTGCAAGGATGCCGGAGCCATTCGCAACAATCATGCGGATGACTGCTGACGCTGGCAGCTACTCGGCATATATGACGACAGAAGAACAGGAAGGCGTCACTGCTGCAATTGCTGGATTGATGGCCACAAGCGTGTTTGATGCTTCTTTCTTTGGCAGCTTGCAGACGTTCTTAGATGTCTTCACTGATCCTTCACGGATCAACAGCAACGTCGGCAAGTTGGCTAAGGACTATGCAGCTACGCAAGTTCCATTTGGTGGATTGTTGTCTCAGATAGATAGAGCTAACGATCCATACAAGGGGATCATCGAGCCTGTTGGAATCACTGAAATGTGGAGGATCCATGAGAACTTGTTTACTAGCGGCATTTTTTCAAAGATTGCGGATCGGATGCCAGGAGTCAAAAGGCCTCAACACATTGATCCAGTTTCTGGCGATCCAGTCTTTATCTATCCAGGCTATGGACCTGAGGGGATGAACCCATTTGAACAGTCCATTCCAATGTTCCCAAGGAACTTAAAAAGCGATGAAGCTTATGACGTGCTGTTTAAGGTCACTGGCGGTTTCACTCAGTACGGAGGAGCCAACAAGCTGACGGATGCGGAGCAGCAGCAGCTAAATGGCTTGATTTCAAAGGTAAGGATTAAAGGGGTGTCATTGCAAGACGCAATCATCAGGTTTGGAAGGCGGCCTGACGTTGCTGAGTACATGAGACTCAAGGGCAACACAACGCTAAATGTAAGAACAAAGATACAGGACGAGCTAAACAAGATCAGAAGACAGTACGAAGCTATTGGCTACAGAGACCTTGTAAGACTAAACGACAACGTTATGATTAGAGAAGCAAAGCTTAGTGAAATTAAGAGAGAGAAGAAGGCTGGTAACTGGCAAGAGCAAGAAAGGATGCAGACAGAGTTGGACGGATTGTTTAGCCGAGCCCGCCGAGGTTACTAGCGGTAGGCTTGTCTTAATGCAACTCTTTGCCAATGGCTACCTGGACATATAGCGGGAACATCTACGACGCTTCGCCGCCGGGAACTACAACATTCCCGCTGACCACTGAAACCGGCAATGTAATCAACTACCTTCAACGCTCGCACATTCATGTGTACAAGAGCGTTGACAGTGGTGCTGTATATACTGAGTTGACATTCAACGCTGACTATCAGTTCAATACAGAAGGAACAGAGATTGTTCTAAATACTGGAATAGCGGCAGGAGAATGGATAAAGCTTTTACGCATTACTCCTTACCAAACAGAGTACGTTGAATATCAAGCGTCTAGCCAGCTAACAGCTGGGCAGCTAAATACTGGAGAGAAGTTCTCCATGTACGTTGATCAAGAACTGTATGACGGTATTGCGGTTGTAAATGAAGGCTTTATCACTGAGGCTCCTAATGATGGGAACCTCTACGGCAGAGAGAGCAATGCCTGGGCAGTAGTTCCTCCGCCAGGCATTGCTGACGCTCCATCAGATAACAAGGAATATGTAAGGCTTAATGGCGGCTGGAGTGAAATTCCCCCTGATCAGGGCGGAGTCCCTGAAGCTCCAATTGATTCCAAAACTTACGGCAGGAACAACGCTACTTGGGTTGAAATAACAGGAGGCGGTGGCGGCCTGGACTACAAAGGAACTCGTGATCTCACTCTTGCTGCTCCTTCCACTAGCTCAGATGGAGACCTGTACGTCAATACAGCAACATCAGGTGTTGTCGATAACAGTTGGACAGGAATTGGCGGTAGTGCCCTAACGGGAGCAGAACGTGTTGCCTATGACGGCGTGTCTTGGGAGATGTTACCGGCACCGTCTGGAGGCGTTGAATTGATCGTTGCTGGAAATGATGTCACGGTTAATTCATCAGATCCAGCAAAACCTGTGGTGAGTGTGACTCCAAACAGTTTTATCCCTTACGACGTTTCATCCCTTGCTTCTCTTCCATGACTCTGCAAAATTCAGACAATTTTGTTGTCAATCGTTCAAGCGTTAATTATTCAATTGAATCGGAGAAACTTGTGGCAACACTTGAAGACACAGACTTGATGGTTGTAGGAAGGGGTTCAACTCCTTACAAAATCACAGGGAAGGAAGTGAAAGACAGTCTTGGAGGAGGAGGAATTTTCCCCAGTGACAATGACTTAACTGTTAGCCCTTCTGTTCCTGGCAGTGGAACAGAACTTGATCCTTACATTCTTACGATTCGTACGGCAGCTCCAGCGGGTTCAACAATATTGACTTCAGAGACGATTACATTTACTGCGCAGCCGCCTGACACCAATGTTGTTTGGACTGATAACAGCACAGGAGCAGGGACACGCTTCAATCAGCCTGTAACTCAAACTGATTCCAATGGCCTTTGGTCTGGCCAACTTCAGTATGCAGACGTTCCTGACAGCACTCAGGATGTTGTCTATGTCGGCGACCTGCAGATCGGCGTGTTGTATTTCAGGTGGACTGTAGATCAGAGGTTGGTCGCAGAGGTGCCTACCGTTGTCAACTCTGTGCTTTTGGTTGAAAGCAGTCCTGAAGGAGATAGATTTACTAATAGTGAGTTTGTATTTACCTCAGACATCGATGATGGCATCCCACTTGCTGAGAAGACTTTTGATGCTTATGTCTCTGGTACGTTTGACACCGAAATAACCCCACGAACCAGTGCAGTTGTCAGTGAGAATTCAGCCATAGTCCATGGTGACTGGAATGCAGCACCAGCAGCACAAGCTAATGGCTGGATGGCAGTGACTTACGGTGACAATAAGTTTGTAGCAGTTGCAAAGGATGGAAACAATCGTGTGATGTATTCCACTGATGATGCTATTAGTTGGACTGCAGCATCAGCAACAGAAGCTAATAGTTGGGAGTCAGTAATTTACGGTAACGGTAAATTTGTTGCAGTTGCAAGTAATGGAACCAACCGTGTGATGTATTCAACTGATGGTATTAGTTGGACAGCAGCCTCAGCAACAGAAGCTAGTAGTTGGTATTCAGTCACTTACGGTAACGGTAAGTTTGTAGCAGTTGCAGGCGGTGGAACCAATCGTGTGATGTGGTCAACCGATGGTATTAGCTGGACATCAGCATCTGCAACAGAAGCTAATAGCTGGCGTTCAGTCACTTACGGTAACGGTAAGTTTGTTGCAGTCTCAGAGGGTGGAACCAACCGTGTGATGTATTCAACTGATGGTATTAGTTGGACAGCAGCATCAGCAGCAGAAGCTAATGGCTGGTATTCAGTCACTTACGGTAACGGTAAGTTTGTTGCAATTTCATCTGATGGAACCAACCAAGTGATGTGGTCAACTGATGCTATTAGTTGGACATCAGCATCAGCAGCAGATGACAACTCTTGGAATACAGTAACCTATGGTAGCGGTATGTTTGTTGCAGTTTCATGGACTGGAACCAACCAAGTGATGTGGTCAACTGATGCTATTAGTTGGACATCAGCATCAGCAGCAGAATCTAATTTTTGGGAATCAGTAACCTACGGTAACGGTAAGTTTGTTTCGGTTGGACAGAGTGGAACCAACCGTGTGATGTGGAGCATAAGTGGCACAACGCAAACACTAACCCTTACTGACAACAAGACGTATAACGCCGCCGATAATGCAGACACAGGACTAACCGTTAGCGAGGCATTCACTGCTGGCGACTCGGTAACCGCTGCCGCTCCATCAGTAGCGACAGGAACCGTTGCCTCGGCTGTAGATAATGTTCTCTCCCTAAACGATGTAACTGGTACATGGGCCGTAGGAGATTATGCAGTTGGTCCTGAAACCATAAAGCAGACTACAAAGCTCTACCTGGACTTTAATTCCAGCGGTGATGTGTCTTCATTGAGGCTCGTTCCTATGGATCCTCCGTATACAACATCTGCAACTAACCCTGGGCTCACTCTTACCTTCCCGCCAGTATTCCCAACAGGCAATACACCTGATGATGAGTTAGGGCCTAATACAGTTCTTACGGTAGGTGTTGCATCAGAGAACAGTAATAGTCGTAGCCCTGCTACTGGCTTTGAAGAAGCTTCTGTACAGCCAACTGGGGATCCTTCAGTCGATGATATGTTCTCAACTACGCTTTATGCGGGTACTGATACCCCTCAGACTATTACTAACGGTGTAAATCTAGCTGGTGACGGTGGGCTTGTATGGATTAAAAATCGAAGCCTTGCCACGAGTCACATGCTAAACGACACTGCAAGAGGTGCAGGTAAGAGGCTTATGACAAACTCTACTACGGCAGAGTTTCCTTTGCCTGAGTTTGAATCTTTTAACTCAAATGGGTTTAATTTGGGAGTCGATTCGTCTATTAATAGCAGTGGTTACGACTATGCCTCCTTTAGTTTCCGCAAAGCACCTAACTTCTTCGATATTCAAACCTGGACCGGTACTGGAGGAGCGGCTACTCTCCCCCATGCTTTAACCACAACACCTGGGTTTATTATCGCTAAATCTAGATCAGAGGAAGTTGACTGGTGGGTATACCATAAGGCAGTAGGGAAAGATGATTACCTAAGGCTGAATCTCACAAATGCAGCTGTGGGTGGGACAGCCTGGGACGATACAGCACCAACCGCAACCGAATTCACTGTGGGGAGTATAAGCAATGGCCTTAACAAGGAATACGTCGCCTACCTCTTCGCTGATACACCCGGACTGATTAAGTGTGGTGGATATGCAGGTGTAGGGGTGGGTACGACAGTCTCTTGTGGGTTTGAGCCTCAGTGGGTAATGCTTAAAAATGCAACGATGACTGATTCTGACTGCAATTGGGCAATCCTTGATAACAAGCGTTTTTGGAATGGAACGGATAACGCTGCACTGGCTGCAAACTTGAGTACACAAGAAGGGGGGGTAACCATTAGCGATCAGGACTACATAACCTTTACTTCTGACGGGTTTGTTCTCAATCGTTCCTCAAACATGACGAATGTAGGGTCTCAGAATTTCATCTACGTCGCTATTGCTGCTCCTGTAGTCGAAACAATGACAGTTCAACAGTTTGCTGCAGCGCAAGCCTCGTTCCTTACTTACGAAAACCGCGAACAAATAAAGCTAGGCGAAGAAGCTATTAACGCCAGAGACCAAGTAATAGATGAGGTAAAAGATCAGCTGGCTCGAAATCAAGCCAACCATGCGCTTGGCAAGTGAAACGCGCCGCCTTCACTTTGCTTGCATCAGTGATCGGCTTCCAGCTGATCCTGATTGCAGGAGTGTTGGCCGGTTGTTTTGTTGCCAAACCCAAGTTAGTTGATCGTTGCGATGGATCTAAGGCGGGGGAATTGCTTTCAACAATTGTCCTGCAATCCTTCGCTTTGTATGCGGCAGAGAAGTAGGCCTAGGCTGGGGTGTCCATCCCCGAAGCCTCGGCCAGATGATTAATGTTGCTCGATTCTATTGCTACAGGAATGGAGTTAGTTGGATTGAAGATTGCGACAGGAGAGATGCAGCTAAGGTTCATCGCAGATTACTGTCTGAATCGGTTGTGATTTACCACTCGGTCGTCGTTTGAAACTGCATAAAAAAGAGGCCTCCCAGTAGACCTCTTGGCTCGACTGCATTCGTCCTGTCAATGTTACACCTGGCAGGCCTCGTTGACTTCATTGGTAGGACTTAAGACGATACAGTCACCATCAATTTCAACTTGTACGTGTTGACCAGCAGCTAGGCCAATCTTGCTTGTGTAAGCAGCGCCAACAGGAACCATTCCTTTAGGGCCAACCTTCAATACAAAGCCAGGTTCTTTGCCACGGCCAGGGCCAACTGATGGTGGGCCAAGAGTCATCCCTTGTGCATCAGCCATGGCTTGCATGAATTCAGTGCGTTGAAGGCTAGGGCGACCATTGCGGGTGACAATGTAGCCAGCATCAGCGATCAGGGTGTTGCGATCAAGCAACGCTCCCTTTTCTTTGATGTGTTCCAGTAGTTCGTCACCTTTGAGCTTGCTCATTGTTGTTCATTGACTGGTGTCAATATAACATCAGAAGAAACCTAGGCCACCGCCTTCTTTCTGGTATGAGAATTGCATTGCACCTTGAACTCCACCTTGAATTGCTCCAAGAGCCATGTCTAAGCCTGATGGTTCATATACCTGAGTTGGCGCGTAATACTCAGGCTTCAGGCCAGCAATAGGAGCAATCGGATCAAAAATGATCGACTCGCGGAACGGCATTGAAGCTTCGTTGATTCGAGCCTCAGTTCCGATATACAAGCTTTCAAGCTCTCGATTGCCCTGACGGTTGGCCTGTACAAACGATGGGATCGTTAGGTCTTTGAATACGTTCAAAGCGTTGTTGCCTTCTCTTGAGTATTTACCACTGCTGAACTTCATCCGTTGAACGTTATCCATCATTGACAACGCATAGCCTCCCATCTGTGTTGCTACTTCTCCCTGCATAGAGCTGTTAAAGACATCGACTTTTGTTTGCCTGCTGCGGTTGCGTACTGCTAACTCTCCATAGCTTCGCCCTAAGGCTTGAAGGGCATTTAGTGATTGTCTCTGGCCTGTACTGCTACCTCCTGTTCTAGTAACACTCTTGGCTTTATCTAGTGAAGAGCCAACAACTGCGGCAACAGTGTCGATGTCTCTCTTCATGGCTTCTTCCGCAAAGCCATTGGTCACATCAATCTGTAAGGCCTGGCCTTCTGTGCTCTTGCTTTGGACAAGGGCCTGGGCTTGAAGACTGTTGGCTTGGATGTCAGCCATGTACTGACGAAGGGCCTCTCCAGTTTCACCGGCCAAAGTGCTCATCTTGTAGTCGAGGCTAAGGGCCTCCTGCTTTGCCCTTAAGTTCTCCTCAGTTCCAAACTTGTCAAAGACTGCCTGTTGGTTGACGTTGAGATTTTTAATTGCAGCATCAATGATCTTCCCCTGCCGCCATTCATAATCAGCCTTTTTTTGACGATCTATATAACGAGTCGCCTCTGTTTCAGCAACATCCCACATCCAATTGGCGACTTTGGACTGGTAGTCAATTGCCCACTCCTTGTTTGCTCTTTCAAACCGCGCTTCTGCTTGCTCTTCAGCAGCCTTATTCTGCGCACGAGCAGCATCCTTGGCTGAGTTCTGGCCGAGAAAATTGGTTGCTGCACCAACTGCTGCGCCAAGTAACCACCAAGCCATAATTAAACTCCTCTAGCGCGATCGTTATAGGAGCCTTCCCAAGCGGCTCCACTTAAGACACATGGTAGCCAACTACTTGACTCAACACTAACAACAGATTCAGTGTTGCGAGTACAAACTGGAACCTGCAGAGTTCCAGTCTCAACAAACGATTCTTCAGTGTCAAGCTTATTGTTGAGAGTGTTCAGGAATCGTGCTCTGAACTTATGAACAGTGTCCTTTGACCTTGACTTGCGTTTGACTCTTACGTCATACGCTCCAGTCTGATAATGGTGAATATGCCATCTCAGGATCTGCGTTCGCCCGTCAAGCTCACCCACGATCTTCTGTTTGCTTTGATCCCTTGATGGCAGGTAGCCATTGCTGAACACATACTTGAACTGATAGGGCTCGCCAAAACCAATCTTTTCGTTTGTCCAGTCGCCTCGCTCTGTACACACAATCGTGTTGGTTTCGCTGTCCCCTAGCCACAGGCCTTCTTTACTGGCACCAGTAAACCGAGTAACTGCAACTGCTTTCTCCGCTGGCGTATACGGCAACACAAAGGTCGTAAGGTCCGTAGCTGCGTCGTAGGTGGCAACAATATCGTTGCTGGCCTGTGGATCCTGATTGCAATCGGGATACAGCAGCAAGCGATCGAGATGCAGCTGTAGGGCGTCAGGAGCTTCTATTTCGTCTGACGCAATCTGACAGCTATACGTTCCGTCTTCGTCAGTCAGGACCAACCAAAGAATGTTGTCCATGTAGCGGCACCACTGGATGTCTTGTTTGAAGACCCACTTGCTGAAGCTCGCTTGCTGCTTGCTTAGCCCAGACTGAGCGCTGCCCCATAGATACTTGTAGACATACATTGTCTTGCGATCAGTGGGAGTAATGGCAACCACAGTGTCAACTGTTTCCCCTACATCCCAGTGGGTAACAAACCCGTCGATGTACTTGGGCAGGTTCAACGTCACGTCATTGCTGCCTCCCAAGTTCAGACCGATCTTTCGTTGAGTGCTCTCAAAGAAGGTGTACTCCCTGAAGTGGGTGTAGCCAAACTCTCTAGTCCCAAA
>WLWG01001511.1_pt1 | contig 20711 bp, 26 predicted proteins | sample 6712871 | NCBI WGS metagenome assembly WLWG01 (sample SAMN12718693, study PRJNA515312) | sponge metagenome | isolation source: marine sponge | host: Mycale hentscheli | place: New Zealand: South Island, Marlborough, Capsize Point | collected 2003-05-01
CCGAAATATTGAACAGGGTTATAGCCTGAATGAAGAGCAATCGCCGCATTGCCATATGCTGAAAAATGATAATCATAACCAATTTTAGTCCGTATTCGAATCACAGCTGATGAAGGTCCTTGATCAAAATATTCATCTGGGATCCCTCCAATTAATTTTGTTGTGAAAGCAACCTTGTCATCGATTTTACGAGCAAATCCATATGCTAAATTATAATCAGTATCACCGATAGTATCACTTGCTGTCAGATGTGAAGTATTTTTATCAAAATAAATGAATAATGGTGCTGATGTTCTATCAGATGCGTTTGCTCCAAGTGTCGCATAAGAAACATTATACATATCATCACCGAGTGGTTCAATATCAGATTTTGATGATCCTTGTGATTCTGCTCCAATATCTAGATGAAGAAATCTCCCAACTTCTCTAAATGAACCATTCAAAGAAGCAGATGTTGTGTTAAATGTAGCATAATTTGTTCTTTTCAGATTACTGATTGATTCGGTTCCTCCATCTAATAATTCTGGGTATAATGCTTGACTATCAAAGAATTTTTTAATCTTTAATAAGACTTCATCAGACCATGTAATATTTGTTTTTATAACAGATTCAGTTTTCGTTGTTTTAGAGATTTGCTCTGTGAGGTGGTTTCCATGATAAGCAAATGCTTCACGACCAGTTTCAACAAAATCTGGTCTCTTAAATCCAATATAATCATAAGCATTACTATATGCAACAGACCGACCACTCTGTACTGAAGATCCAGATGTCACGTTTATTGGCATGTGGTTCGACAGAGTAGCATTAAAGAAATCTTTAGCACATGATGAACTAAATGATTTAAAACTTGGCGAAGTTGTCGTTATATTAAGTTTTCCCTCTTGAATGATTGTTTTTTCTATTCCTTCACTTACTATTATGGTCTTTGTATCTTCAGGTTCTGTTAATTGATCTGTTATTTGTGATGCGATATTTGATGGTGTATTATATCCTGCATCAGTTTTTAATGTTACTTTTTTTTTAAATCTAACATAGTCGGCAACAGCAGGATCTGGTCTTACTCCTGCTTTTGGTTGAAGACTACTAGCAAGATCTTCTGCTGAAACTTCTGAACCATTATAAACCATTGATTTTCTCTTAAATATTGTAAATCTTGAATTGTCTTGTCTTACTTTTCTACCAACAACCTGTTCCGCACCTGTAAAAGATCGCATATTATATTCATACGACCAATCATCGTCTGTTCTTTGTGTAATATCAAATATTAATCTTCGTCGAAGATCATAATCACAAACATTACATCCGAGTGGGAAACCATCCTGAACTTCCCAATACTCTGCTGCCGTATCAAGTCCCGCCCCGTTAGATTTGGTATAAGGAGTAACTGAAGCATTTCCTCCTGAAGCATTTCCAAAATTTCTGGGTAATGTCATACAATTTTCACCATTTGTTGTCTTATAAAATTCAACAACTATTGTTGCTTCATTATCTTTCATATCAACTTCTTCATCAATATTTTCAGCATCTTGTTTGGCAAATCCAGTTGGTGAATATCTTATAAAAAAATCTGAATCTTGAATTGATGAAAAATTACCAACAAAAGAACTATTTGTGAATTTTGTATAATTAATTGTTTTTTTACCTAAAGTTTTTCCTTTCATTTCAATCACCTCACCCCCTGCTCCCCTCTGAGCAATATGTGCTGATTGAATACTTACTGTATCCCCAATATCAAGTGTGATACCTCCTGCAACTCTATTTGTAAAAACAGATGTATCAGTCTGTGCTAAATTACTTGCTGAATATTCTTCGGATGAAAGTCTATTCGCATCAAGGAGTATTGTCTGTGAATAAGGTTCTGCTGACATTATATTAATATTAATTATAATAAATTATTTTTATTAATTTATCATTAGAAAAAGATTGGTAAGCAAAGTGATTAAAAAACTTAAAATTTAAAGAAGTCTAGTTGTGATAAATCCTGCTTGAAGGACTGTGATCTTAGCAAGTTCTAACCAAGATCTCTGAGTATAGAGACCACCATCATTATCAAGACCATTGTATTTGTAGTAATATTCAAGACCTCGGGTATTGATACGTTCATTGCGATTGAGGCGATATGCTAACCAATTAAATCTTCCAAGGACACCTTCTTCATCGCCACCATCACCAGTATTCTGCTGATATCCCATAAAATCATCACCAGTGAGTGCTACACCTTCAGCAGAGAACTCTTCTCGAGTTACAAATGGAACCATTCCCTCTGCCTGAGCCGTGTTGTGGAACTGACGAGCCGGATTGGTGACGTCTATTGGATATAAGAATTTATCATTGTATTTAACATTCACAGTTAGAGAACCATTGAATTTACCCGCCGCAGGAGCTTCACCGAACTGATAATGTGCTTCCGGAGCAATACAATGATATTGATTCGTAATTGATTCGGTCTGAGCAGTTGCCGCCGCCGCCGACTGAAGACCCGTAATGACTTTCGTGACGATGCGACCAGCACCACCTAAATTGCGAATCAGAGTAGAACCCGATGCAGAGGTTGCAGAAACACTTACCGCCGAATGACGATAATCAAAGTGATTCATAGTAATTACCGGATTGGACTGAGCATAGGTTGTCATCATTTCCTGAGGATAATAAATGTAATCTGCTACGAATTTAACTTCATCCGTATCAATGGAGGCAGTGAAAGTGCTCGTTCCAGAATCTTCAATGGAGCATCGCTTCTCCGACACTGGTTCAAAAGTTAATTCAATTGACACTTGTTCCTGCATCATGTAGAGAGGGAGCTGGGTCTGCTTCAATATTGGGAAGAGATCCGCCAGAGGAATCTGGAAGATAGGTTCTTTATCAACTTCAAGATACTCGGGGAGCTCAACTCGGGAGGTGACGGTTCCGAAAGTATCGTCGTATTCAAGACCAGTTTTTAGACCATACTTGAATGCTTCGGTGTTGTTAGTGGAAACAAGAGATCCCGAAGTGGAATCGTTGTAGCGGAACTCGTGAGCAAGAGCATTACCCGAAGTAATCATTTCACGTTCATATTGGTGTTCGTTAGATAAGAACATTCTCTTGTAGGCGGAAAGAGTATTGTAAGAATCTATTTCTTGGATTGTTTTCGTTCCAACCTTCAAGGCACAACGAGAGATTAAAGAGTGAACACCAGTTGTGAGAGGATAGAAGCGTTTAGTTCCATCATCAACTTTACTCAATCCTAATGTAATCTTGGAATGAGAATGGAGGATACCTTTATTTAAAAGAGTAAACCGAACAAAAGTATCACTTTTCACAACCGGATCCATAATGCTCGTTTCTACGTCGGTTGCGGTCGTAGTATCCATAGGAGATACACGCAGGAGATTAGGAACATTCGGGGCAACAGGAGCTCTTTCAACCATAGTCTCTTGAACTTCGCCAGTTTCATCACGATCGGGCACGGGAGCAGACATATCTGAATTCATATTTATAATGAATCAAATAAAAAAAAACTTAATAAAAAAAAACTTTATAAAGAAGCAACTAAAACATCATTATCTTGATACCCATTGAGAAATGAAAATTTATAATTAGGATTTATTTCTAGTATTTTATTCTTGAGGAGATCCTCGAACCCTCCACCACGATAATTTTCATAAGCAGGATCAGACCAAACACAATCTCTAATAATTCTTACATCGTCAATCATTATTACGTGATTTTTACTATATAGACCCTTGATTGCCTCCAACTCTTCAATTAAAGGACATCCGTGCCCCGAACCGTGGGAATCTAAAAAAAATAAAATTTTATCGGAGTGAGTAACTGGAAGATCTTCTAGATACTGAGCCAACTTCTTGCTGTCTCCTTCAAATAATTTTAATTTATCATCATCAATCTGTTGTGAAAACTTTAACTTCGCAATATCAATAAAATCAGAATTGATTTCCACCGACGCACACTTGTCAAAGGATAATCTTAATGCTTGACACAATGAAGTATCTTCACGAGCTACATTCCATAATCCAGTTTCAAAATAAATATTGCATCCGTGATCTTCACTAACTTTTTTTAAATCAAAACAGATAGGCATTTATAATACTTACACAGGAAATAATTTTTTAATTTAGAACTTGAAGACCCTGCTGACCGAAGACAAGTGTCTGTTTATTGTGAACGAACACATAGAAAGCCTGAGGCGAATCGGTCGTGAGATCCAAGCGCATGTTTATGCCAAAATTAACATTTCTAAAATCAACTCCTTGATCGCTAATGGAATCATAAGCAACTCCTAGACCGAAACCACAACCACCATCTGCGAAATCTTTATCAAACCGAGCAGAATCACTCAGACGAACATTAATCGGAGAAAGAGTGGATTTGGTGTTCTTGGTGAACTTCTGGATCGCATTCACATAGTTCAAGAAGATCTGACTGTCTGCCGTCTTGTTGGAAGCATTGTCCTGCTGGAGAGTATTAATATTGAAATCAATCGGGAACTTAGAACCATTGCGAGTGAAGAATAATTCCTGAATGTCCGCAGAACCTCCTCCAACATTCGTAGGATAAAGAGTCGCTAGACCATCAAATTGTAAATTATTAATGTGAGCAGCGGGAACAATATTCGCGAATACACCAAGAACTCTTGAGAGACCCAGTTGGAAATTTATAATACCATTACCCGAATTAATCGTCTGGTAGTAAGAGTTAATGGAATTGTATTCATAAGTGCCCGACTGCCTTGATTTTATTTCTTGAACAACACTCGCCTCCGGTTCAATTAATTCAGCACACAGAGAAACATCACTGAATTCATAGAAAGAATCAGTATACGATGCCGAATCACTGTCTCCCGAAGTGTGGAAAACCTGTGAATCTGGACTTAAATGGAGTTCCACAATTATCCCCCCGACTGCCTCAGGCATAAGAGCAAGTGGCTCACCACCATTGAGGAGTCCGCAGGGCAACGACATACAGAAATGACTCTGGGTCGAAGACGATGAAGGAATATTCACAACTGATTCCTGCTGAGCCGCATACGAAGGCATAATCAAAGCACTCTCATTCAAATGCCCGATTCCATCTTGTAAAGAAGTTGTGACGGGGAGATAAGAACTTAGGAAACGATTGTAATGACGAATTGATTCTATGGTCTGACCCGTGCGCTGAGATTTTATTGTGAGAGTATCAATGCAAGAATAAACACCTAGTTTCTCACTCATCGCTAACTGGGAAACATCCGAAACGGAAGAAGATCCGCTAGATAGTAATGCTCTGAACTTACCCGTGAAACGGACAGAGTTGCCGATAAGGAGACGATCTTGTTCTCCTATGATGAATTGAATTACTGGATTTCCATCCTTGAAACTAATAGATCCATTCGCTGTGACGTTTGAGGGGACCACCTCAATATTCATGTTCGTGCTCATTTTATAATATGAGAATTTTAAAAAAAATATGGATATAAATTAAAATTTTATTTAGTCTATCTTTTACAGGGTTACTTCGTTAAACCATTACACGGAGACCACCATTCTTGATTTCTAGGCGACGCAGGTGAGCACAGAAATTATTCCAGAGCTTATCCTTGGACTGAGGATTGGCAGCGTCGGTGTATTCCACTTGTAAATTAAAGTCCTTGCCCCTAGCATCGTAAACGGCATTCTTCCCGAGTGCGAGTGCCCTTCCCACAAAAAAGTTATCTTGGAAAGCACGGAAGGATAGAGGCTCAATATCCGCCATCGCTAATGCTTTCTCCGCTTCAATGCACCACTGCTGTGAGATTGAGTCTCTGTCAGCAATCTTTTTAGTGTCAATTGGACGAGAAGGATTAATCTTGCCATCATAGATCCACTGATACTGCTGGAGACCATCACAGATTCCGGTTAGACCCGATCTCGCAGAATTGTTGAAATTATCACCACCAATATCCGTATTGATTCGGTAAGTGGCAGAGCAACTTAGCATTTCCTTGGAGGAGTATGCTTTCGCGTCTGTGGGGACGCACGCGATCGCGGTCGCGCGAGACTCTATTAATGGCAGACGAATGTTGGCAACATTATCTCCCTTGAGTTGAGAATATCTGTAATTAGTAAACGATCGGTAGTCATAATTCATTGTCCCGCCTTCCTTCATCATCTGCATCATAGATGCCTCATAACCATCCGGAACTTCAATCTGTTTCACAATCATCTCAACGTCCGAGATTGTGTATGTGGGATTATAACTTGGAGCCGTTTCAGGATTATCCGTAACCATAAAATATTTAGCTCCCGCAAGACCCGTCCACGATTCTCCCGTTGTATTACTTACATTCGCGTGGAGAGTAATTTTAATTTTATCTACTGAACCAGCAAGAGTTCTGTCCATTTCTATATCTTTAATTCTTCCAATTGAAGCATTAATAGACCCACTTGGAGTTTTAGTGGGATCATAAGACTCACTCATAAAAGTAATGTGCTCACCTACCGAGAAAGGAACATTCTCAACTGCCGTGTAGTTATTGCCCCTTGTTAAGTAAAAAGAGCTCATAGCAGAACCATTCTGGAGAGATCCGCTTGTTGCTCGGTTAGCATCAATCCCAGTCGTGCTGTGGAATTCGGGGGCAAGGAGACCACGACGATTGCGGTTAGGACCATCAAGACTTCTGAAAACCTTACGGGCATCCTGAAGTAAAATTTCTACAAAAATACCATCAGTTAAAAGACTTGGGAACACAGCCTCATTTCTGAAAAGTCCTGTATTCAAATGCAGTTCACCCTTGGCGACGTGGAAATCATAATCCGGATCAGTCGTAGCGAAAGAAACACTGAGTGCTGGATTACCATCAACCTTCGTAAAGTAAGGATTGCTTGTGACATTATTCTGAGGAGTTTTCATAGTCCCCTGAGTTCCACGGGTGGACTGATCGTAAGCAGTTGTCCCGTCAACAAGAGCTCTCTGACCTTTTAGAGTATCATTAGTCTCGTAATCAAAGCGAAGAGCGGTTAAAATATCATATCCCTCTATCTCCTCAAGAAGGACGGTTTTTCTGCCAGAATAGATCCTAATCGAGCGGATGAGACTGTGTAATCCAGTCTCAGCGTCTAACTGAACTTTCTGAACACCATTCGTGTTGGAGACACTCGGCACAGCAAGGGAAACATTCATTTTTAACTTAGACTGAGATAAATCAACGAACTTAGAAGTCGGTGGAATATATAATTCAATACGACCTCCGGGTCTGTAATTTAAACCATTTTCTGAAGGGATGCTTACATCGGTCTGACCGACTTTAATCTTATCGCTAGAAACAAAGAAACTACTCATTTTATAATATGAACATTTAAAAAAAAATAAAAAGTTAAAATCTTAAAAAGAAATTAAAAAGAACTGGATCCCGTAATTGACGCCTTCGCAGAAACAGGAGCAGATGCCGCCAATCCCATAGTTGAATATGCGGGAGTTACTTTCGTTGCTGTTAACTTGGGAGGAGGAACAGTCGCTGCATCGGTGGCATGTTTTTTATTATCATTTTTTAAATCTTCATATCCATCCATAAGACCACCAATAAGAGACGTTATTCCTCCCGCTAATTCTAAGGGAGGGAAAGCAGTTCCAACTAAATCCATTCCAGCTCCTAACTCTTGCAATTTATCACCAGTGCTTTCACCCTGAAAGAAAGTCCCACAACCACTAACAACATTAGAGATCCCGTGAAAGACATCTGACACTCCACCGAAATCACCAAGAGCCTTTCCACCAATTTCACTCGCTGCGGTTAGACCCGCTTCTCCAACAGTCCCCAGCGTTGCTTTCTTCAATGCTGCTTTAATGATTCCAGTTTTTATTGAAGAAGATTCAATTGCCCCTGTTCCAGCACGGAGAGCATCTGCCCCTCCTTGTAATGTTTCTTCACCAGCATTCGCAACCGCTGTCCCCGCAGCACCCGCATCTCTAGTCGCTGATTCTGTATCAGTTGCCACTGTTCCCGCAGCAGTTGTTTCATTCGACGGAACCATATCTGCCGGCGGTGGAGCGGGATCACCTGCTACAATCCTTCTAGCAGTTGAACTGACGGCATTCTTTCGTTGAGCGAGTTCATCCGCCATATATCCACCGAATCCATTTTTAGAAATAGAAGATCCCGCCTGAATCAGACCGACCGTAGAACCAATTGCCCCTGTTCCGTCTGTGAAACCATAATATGCTTCATCTTCTTCTTTTTTAGTTTTATCAGTTGATAGAGTTCCGGGTTGATTCTTTACCTTTTCCTTGTAATCATCCTGAGCCTTCTGATTCGCCACCAGCACACCGTCATTGAAATTCTTGGTTCTTGCGTTGAAAGAAGAACCCTCCGACAAGGCATTCGCATATCCATACATATCAGTCATATTTATAATAAACTAATTATTTTATTCTGGAATGTTAGTTTTTATTTGTTTATCCCCGAAAAGTAAATTAGAACCTTCCGCCAATTGTTCCTCAAAGTTTCTGAATGCTCGGGCTGGATTAGACTGAAGATCTAAATACAGAAAATCATATCTCTGTTCAGTTGCTTTATTATAAATTTTTCTGAATTTATCATCCCCTCCAAACATTCCAGAAAATTCTGCGGAGATCTTGTCTAATTCTGACATATTTTGTAAATTTCCACAAATAAAAGCATTCGTATTGTTTCTTATTGTCGGACCGACTGCCTTGAATGACTGCACTGATATCGCTAATAATCCCACATTAAAATGTCTTGAACGGGTTACAAGATGATTTAAATAAGAATTCCTTTTCACTGACCCGAGGATATCGTCGAAAATCATTCCTATGAACGGAGCATCTTCTTTATCAAAAGATTTCTGTTGTTCTACGATTCCCGCAAGAACAGAATCATCATAACCAGTATAGCAATCACAAGCATCACGGAGAAATCTTGAAGTCACATCCTGATCTATTGTATTGCTCATAATAGTTATATTATCCATTGCCCCTTTATAAAACTCATCTCTTAAAAGGAGATTACTTAATATCGTGCTCTTTCCGCTTTTAGTTGGCATGACAAGAGTCATAATACAAGGGAGCTCAGGGAGGTTTGGGTGGGTAATCTTGCGTGGTTTTTCTTTCGGGGGATCTTTCACCGGAAAAATCTGAGGCGGAGGTTTACTTTCCATTTATATTACTATTGATTTTATTTTATTTAATTAAAAAATTGACGCCAAGGATCAGGAGGTTTATCGGGATTGATTGCTTGGTGAAGAGTTCTTTTCATTTGTTCTTCTCTTGCTTGTGCTAATTGTTGTTTTTTTTTGTCTTCCTTTTCCCTTTTCCTAATGGTTTCATAAGATGATATTGCTGAGAACATTGCCCGTTCCATATCTTCCCTTGTGAATCCAGTTTGAGGTGCCGAAGGAGTGGGAGCTCTTGCAGGTTGAGGTTTATCTTCATTAACTTGTTCTTGTTCTTTCCTCTGTTTAGCAAGGATCCTTTCCTCCGCCTTTCTAACACGAGCTTCTTCCTTTTCTTCTTCTTTTTTTATTTTATCCTGAGCCTTCTGTTCACGCTCCTTCGCTCTTTTATCAGATGCTATTTTACGAATCCTTGCTAGATGGTCTTTCTGTTTCTGAGACATAGGAGCCTTGCGTTTATAAGCACGTTTTCCACTAGGTTTAAACTCTTCGGGGGGTCCATGTAATGTGGGATCTCCTTCTTCTTCTTCTTGAACTATTGGTTTTATTTGAGGCACTGGACGATCTCCGAACACATCACCTTCTTCAGGAATAATTCTTTCAGTAACTTGAATCAATGAATCCTCATCATCATAATCTTCTTCAGTGATATCAGTTTGAATCTTTTCAATAATTTCTTTATCGCTCTTATTACCACTGTCAGGGATTACTTGGGGCTGGGGAGGTTCTTTTTCCGGCATCGCAATTTGAGGCATTATCTTATCCATTTATAAAGATAGATAAAATAATTTTAAAAGATAGACTTACAATTAACTAAAATTTAATACTTACCCTAAGGGTTGATTGATAAATCAATACTTACATTTTTGGGCGAACAAAGAAAACAACTTCCGTTGAACCAGTAAGATCTTTTGCAAATGTTTCGTCCTTCCGGACTAGTTGAACATCTATATCTGTCAGTTGTATTGGAGCAGAGTTCTTTAAATCAATAAAAGTTTTATCATTGTTCTGGAAGTAAAGAGCTCCTGTTTCTGCACCACTATTGTCGAATCTTGGAATCTGGTATAAAATCTTTGAAGGATTACCCGTTGAGAAATTATAAGTCTCGTGGGTGAGTGTTGGAACTCTTATGAAGGTTGACTGCTGAGAAGTCAGACTGGGTTTACTAGAAGACACGAATGAAGCTCCGTGATATCCTCCAGAGTGAGTCATCCCTGAATCTTGATTGATTGAGAATGGACTGAAACCCAGAACAAGTGCCGAGTTCGGTTGCCACACTTGAACTCTCTTTTGCATATATCTTTCATTCTTTCCCATAAGGAAAATATTTTCATATCTATTCGTATTGGATCCCATTAAATTATTCTGGACTCCCTGATAGTTTCTTATTACAGAATCAGAAATCGCTGTGCCGTCTGAAGACATCCCCTTCAATATGTCTCGCAATCCATAAATATCTCCATCCCAGAAATTAGCATTATTCCAAGGAGGTTGTCTCGTTTGAGTTCCTCCACCTTCTATGATTGAGTTTTGAGTTTCAGTTGCCCCTCGCCCATCTAAAAACACAGGAATCTTTGTTCTTGTGATCCAAGAGTTCTCAGGGAAATTTCTATGTATTGTTGAGGAAGTCCTTGAAGTATAATTAGTGATAGCAGTTAAATCACCTCCGTCTTGGAAATAAACACTTGGATACATCTTCCAATTAGAGATACTTGTCGGCATCGGGATTTGGGATTTATAGGAAGCACTGCTGAAATCATTAATTTCAACAACGACCTTTCCGCTAATTGAAATCTTTACTTTCTCACATTCAATTTCAAATGTAGTGTCTCCCATTTTAGAGGAATCGAGTGGGGCTCCGGCTGCGAAAGAGGAGTTCGCTGAATTACCAATTGCCGAGGCAGAGTTATTTTTCTGCCAATAAACAACCTCTTGCATTCGTCCAAGACCATCTTGATCAGCATTATAATTATAAATCCGAATATCTACTCCATTATCTTCAACTGCATAATCCATAAAAATATCACCATATTGACCAAGACCTTGTCCGTGGATGGCGAGACTGAATGGGTGGTCTGTATCCGGACCCGATTCAAGCATATCTCTCCCGTCCCAACCTTGAATCTTTCCATCTGTCGGATCCATACAATAGGGTCGCGAGAGTCCAAGAATTATTCCCCCCGAGTTTGACGCATCGGGTCTGTAAGTAAGGGAACCATTATGAAGGGATATAGGACCGCCCTGAGTCCCCTGCGGTAAAAGTTGAAGGAAACAATCTCCACCTAATCCTCCTTCGAGACTAGTTCCGTTCCAAGAGCCACTTACTCCTGAGACTTCTTGGACAAGTGTTTCCGCGGGTAGGGCTGCGGAAGTTCCAATAGATCCAACTTGAGGAATCTGATATAGGAATCCTTTGAATATTCCATCACCATCAACAGAAATCTGAACATCAATTGCTACTGAATCAATTTCAGGATGGAATGAATATGCTTCTTGGAGCATTACCTTGAATTCTTCAGCGAAATCTTGAGGAGACTTAGATCCAAGGATTTCATTTCTTACTGGAATAAAATATGAAGTTTGATCTTCTAACGAAGCATTGGACGCTAATCTCTCACCGAACCAGAAATTAGAACGAATATTATTTCCGTAATCAAGCGTAGGAACTCTTTGAATTTTAACACTCTCAACAGCGACTTCACTATTCGGGGGAATTGTTAGTGGATTCTTAATATGATTGCGAAACTGGTAGGGAATAGAGATCCCCAACTGGGTCGTCTCGTCTTGTTTTGCGGATGAAGTCACAATTAAACTCATTTATATTATCATACTTTAAAAAAAAAATAATTCATAAAATTAAAAGAATGGTAAAAGGAACTAAAGCGAAGAAAATAAAAATAAAAACTAATGTTGCCGATACGTCTAGAGACTCAACGCAGAAAGGTCAGCTTAAATCCGCAGGGAAACAATTACAGATAGATAAAATCTTAGATAAGAAAAAAGAAATAAGTGAGAAAGAAGTATTTGATTTTCAACCTAAAAATAAAATGTAATATTATTTTATTTATGGTAAATCGTAATTATCTAACATTTTCATTGGGAAATGTTGATCATCAACCATCCGGAGACCTCCCTGAACATTATCAAGGAGATCCTTGGGGAGATTATTCTAATTATGAAAAAGAAGAACACTGGTGGAATGATTCTAATTTCTTCGACAATCCTTTTGAAGATGATTTTGAAAAGAGTTCTTATAACCCTTTTAAAAGTCATGAAGACGATAAACATTATCAAGTATTAGGATTAAAGAGAAGTGCATCTCAAGAAGAAATTAAGGAGGCATTCCGTAATAAAGCCAAAGAAACTCATCCGGATAAAATAGGGGGAGATGGAGAACAATTTAAAATAGTCCGAGAATCATATGAAACATTGATATCATAATTTAAAAATCGAAAAAATTAAATATTAGAATTCATTAGATTTAAGTCTAATCCATTTTAGTCAATTTTAGTCATTTTGAAAAATAAAGTGTTGAGAATGAAGAAGCTTGAACCTTTATAGAATTGGAGAAAAAGATAAAAACCGACTAAAAAACGACTAAAATGACTAAAAAACGACTAAAATAAGATAATATTATCTTTAATTATCTTTAATTATCTTTTTTATTTATTTCATTTTAGTCATTTTGACTAAAACGGCTAAAAAACGGCTAAAATACTTAAAAAAAAAATCTATATAGAGTATATATAATGGTTAAACTTGTTGGAAACGATACAATGGAAGAGATTGAAGCTTACTTTGATTATGAAAATAATTTCCCTCAACTCCTAGAAGACTACCTGTATAAGAGTAGCGAGATCCAGAAGCAATTAGATAAAAGTAAATCAACAGATAAAAAGAAATTTATAAGGAATCAACGGACTCAACTTAAAAAACTGTATGAAGAAAGAAATACAACAGATGAAGATAAACCAAGGATAAAGTTATTTAAAACTTGGATGAGTAATTTATATGAACAGAAAAAAATGAAATATCATAAAAAAGATAACGATTTGGAGAAAGATGAACTCATAAGAAATCTAAAAAATGAACTCCTCAAAAAGGATAAATCTATCACCAATCTTAAAAATGAAAACTATCAGCACCGTAAAAAGATCAATAAATTAAAAAAGAAGATTAAGGATATGGAACAAGTGGAAGTGAAACCTGAGCCTGAGCCTGAGCCTGAGCCTGAGCCTGAGCCTGAGCCTAAACCTGAACCTCCACAAGAACCTAAGATTGATTCAGTTTATTGTAATCATCTAACAAAAGAAGAAGAAGAAGACAAGGATGCATATGAACAGAATATAAAAGCACAATGTGAAGCAATCGCAAGAGAAAAAGAAGAACGTATTGAAAATAAAAATAAGATTGAAAAGATCCTTGAAACTTATTATTCTCAATGTGATTTGAAAATGAATGCCATACACAAGAGATTCAATAAAGAAGTAAAGAAAGCAAACAGAACTAAGAGAAGTATTAAGAATGATTACATTGATGAGTTTGAAATTTATCTTGAAGAATTAAGGGATGAATATCTTGAAGAACATGATGAGTTAAGTTCTTATTTTGATGGGATGTTTGATAAACCTTCACGCAGGTTTGAAGACCTACTCCCTAGTGAGATGGTTCAGGTTCAGTCCATAAACTAACTTAAAAATAAATAAATATATATAAGTATCTGTAATGAGTAATACTAGCGATCATAAACTTACCCGTATGAAGAAGGGTGATATCATTAAACTTTTCCGTGAAACAGAAGAGAAGTTGTTTGGAGCAACTGTGGGTCATAAGATGTTTGTAGAGGAAACTGAAACAGAGATGCAAGAGTTGAAGAATAGGATTGATGATTATATGGTTCAAGAGGATATGAATAAGAAAACAATTAACGAGTTAAATGAATCTAATAAGAAGTTAGTGGAAAAGGTTAAATTCTATCAGCAACAGAAGGAAAACAATAAGAACAAGGAGAATAAGGTTGCGGATTATGTTAACAATGGTCTGATTGAGAAGATTGAATCACTTGAAGTAATAAACAAGAATCTTGAAAAGGAGAAGGAAGAACTCATTGAAGAGTGTAAAGAGAAGAATAAGTGGAATGAAAAACTTCAAGAACATCACGATTGTTCTAATGAAAGGATGCAGATTTATATGGGTTATCTTCATGATATGGAGATAGCAAGAAACAATTTAAGGTTAAACGACGAAGAAATATTGAAGTCATATAAGTAAATGCTAATCCAAGGAAAGAATGGTTCAGTTGTATTTTATTTTGAAAATCGTATTGTTGGAAGTCTTCCATTAGGTAATCACACAATGGAAGATTATGAAAAACAAAGAGATAATTTAATAAGAGAAGCATTAGAAGATATGAAGTTGAAAGAAGTTAAAAATATTATGTGGAGAGGTCTTCACGCAATGAAGGATACTGGTATTCGAAAGGATAATGATTTTATTTGTATGACTATTCTTTGTTTGATGAAGTTTCGTCAGATTCATCCTGATGGAGATCGGGAGGGAATACTGGTGGTTCCTCGGAAGAAGCCGCGGAAGGCTTCAAGAGTCTGAGTTCTGCTTGTCTAATATTAATTTTTTCTAATTCCTTAATTAATTCAGTTCTTTTTAATCCAGTGACAGGTTTAGCAGTTTGTTTTAACCTGTGATTAATTGTTCCTTTTCTTAATGCTAATTTTCCCTTTTCGGTTTGATGATATTTTTTAATTCTTTCATCTCTTTCTTTCTTTCTCACACTTGGAGAGATATAACATCTCCTTTGATTAATACAAGTGTCGCGATTCAATGAAGCCCATTTTTGTTCTTTCCTTCTTAGTTTCCAATCCTCACCTTTTTCATATTCAATCTCTTCTAGAATTTCCAACTTAGGATCTCCATTATCAAAAAGACCATAATAATTGTGTCTTCCCTTTCTGTGCCTTTCCCTATGATGAGCCATCCTTATAGAAACATATGGAGACTTAGTAGAACCAACATAACATTTATCGCATCCTTCAGCAGTCAATTTGTAAACTCTTCCAATAGTCATTTATACATTCTTTATAGAAAAAAATTTCTCAAAAAAAACGCACCTCTTTTATTTAGTTCCTTTAAATTCATTATTATACCAGATACTTGCTGATGAATCCATAAACCAAGCCTTATTATCTGGAATAAAGTCACTAATTTCTTTAACTGTATTAATTACACTGACGCATGGAGTATATTCAATTTTTTTTTTTAATATACGATGCAGACAATAGTGACCGGTTGTTTGAAAAACAAAGCGAGCCTTCCATTTATCGTAAATCGGCATTTTACTTTTTTCATAATAAGATCTTTCAACTTCCTTGATACAATCAAGCATTAGAGGATTATGTTTCTGACATCCCAGTATGGCGTTGTAAGGTAAATGTGATTTATTCCATCGGGCAATAAAAAAGTTTTCATTGAATATTTCAGATATTTCTTTAACATTTTCTTTAAAAGGACGAACATCTAAATCAAGATAAAGTCCTCCATGGTGATATAATATTAACAATCGGGCAAAGTCTATTCTTTGAATATCATATCTAAAGTCTTCATAAAGTTGTTTATATTGGGGATAATTTTCAAGGAGATCTTCTATGTCTTTTTTATTCCAGAGAGTGTAAGGGATATTATTATTTTTGCAAAACATTTCAGTGTTCTGCTGAGGCCAAGAGAATTGAATAATTTCTTTTAGTTCTCCTCTTCCAATATTAATAAATATTTGATGAATCATAATTTACTTATACTCACATAAAAATTTAGAAGATCCAACCTTCTCTGCTTTTTTCTGCTTTTTTAATTTCTTCACATTGAGTCTTTTCTAATTTATCAATTTTGGTTTGCATCTCTAATATAATGACAAGCATTTTTTTTTGAATATCAGTAGAAGATTTCAACATAATCTTTAACTCCGCAATCTTTTCATATGCGACGTCGATGGGCTTCTTTGGAAGACTATATTTTTTCTCTTCTGTAAATCTAACATTTTTAGGCATTGTTAATTTCATATTAGAATTTAATCTGAATTTAAAAATCTATTTAATTTTGGCTTATATCTTTTCACAATTGCTTTTACGAACTTTTCACTAAATTGAATCTCATATCTAGGAGATCCTCCAACATTTAACAGCGGATAAGACTTGAGCCATACAGCGAATTTATGAGGATAAAGTTGATAGAGGACATCGTCACATCCCCAATTTGGAATCTCAGGGGGATAAACCCAACCGAAGATCTCTAGGTGAGTTTTATGTATGAGGAATTGAGTAGGAATATCATTATTGTTGCTCCATCCAGCGACCCATCCAATATTTTTATTTTTCTTTAACTTGTTGACGAAGCAAGAGAGCCACGCAGTATCTCTTGGCAATCTTATATCGTCACCCAAGATCTTTAAATATTCGTATCCTTGAAGGGTTGCTTTCTGAGCGAGTTCGTTCCATATCCAAGTTGGTTTTCCCTTAACTTCATCGCCGAATGGAAACCATTCAATCTTGAATTTAGTGAAAGTTGCATTACATTTCATTCTTTCTTCAACATCGCTCCATACCTTACAATCTGAGTCATACCCAATAAATAAAGTAATATCGCAATCGCTTGGAGGATGGTTTTCTAAATCAGTTAGCAAGACCTTCCATAGATCAGTTTCCCTAGCAGATTTCCATTCTCTTTTATTGGTGGTTGTTGGACAACAGAATGCGATCTTTTTCATTATATGAGGTGAAAAGATTTTTTTTTTTTTATTTATTCTTATTATAATGATTCATAAAACATTTACAAAAAAGGATTTACTTTATTTGATTGATATTTATGAACTTCAAATTGAGGATCCAGATTCTTTAAGTAAGAAAGATTTACAGATTCGTATGGGTGATATTCTCCAAGATAATGATAATCCTCTTCCTTTCAATCCTGAATATAATTTTAATACTTGTGAGGATCTAATGATGTATTTAAAAACCGAGAAACCTAATATTGATTTAAATTACAAGGAGAAGAGCGATATGATCACACTAGCGAAGAAAGTATTAAAATATACAAGGGATGGATATAGTATCGCTTTTACTGATTTTATTGATATTGATGAAATTTATCAGAAAGGAATTTTATTAGCGAATCATGGCGATATTCCCACGTGTCGTCGAGCGGTGAATGAATTAAACAAGGATCAGAAAATACGAAATAAAATTGAAATAAAAATTTCTCCTAAGATTAAAAGAGAAATTTTACAGAAAAATAATGATAAAAAATCACTTAATAACAGATATAAGTTTGAGAAAAAGATTGTCTCAATAAGTTTTGATTAGTCCTGAGCAACCTCCTCCTTCGGTTCAGGCTCAGGCTCAGGCTCAGGCTCAGCCAATTCAAGAACTGGTTGGGCGACCTCTTTTTGTTTTTCCAACTCTTCTTTCCTAACCTTAGCAGCAATGACTTTCTTGACCATTTATAATAATTAAATAAAAAAATTATAAATTATGAAATTTAATTAAGAAGACTTCATAATATCCTTGTGTGCTTTACCTACAGTCATTCCCTTACGCATACGACTCATCATCTTCATTCGGTGACTTTTCATCTCAGAGGCACTCATTCCCTCCTTCTTGTGTTTATCCATATGTTTCTTTAAATCTGCCTTCTGTTTATCGGTCATCTTAACTCCCTCCCTCTTCTTCTTTGCTGGTGGTTTTGCCTCTGGTGGCGACGCTGGTGCTGGCTCAGGTGCTGATCCTCCGTAACTACTCATTTATAATATCTTGAAATAAAAAAAATTATCGCATATAACCTTTTATTTTTAGTTTCTTGACTTCATCTGCTAAATCTTTATCAGCACCTCCCCACGTGCCTTTTTGCTTGGTCACGAAGCTATAGATTCGAGAATATCCCCACTGAGCCGCACTCATTTTTCCTCTAAGACTGCTACCACCAACTTTCTTTCCCGTAGTAGCACTTCTAACTGATTGAGGATTGCTCTTTCTCGCACCCTGTCCGCGATAATAAACTTTATCAAGAATTCGCTTAGGGATTCCTGTAAGTTTAACAATGCTCGCTTTGCTGTGAGCTTTATCCTTTGGAAAACCATATTTATTATTAAACTTATTTTTGTTTGTTAAGACCATTTTAAAATAATAGATAAAATAAAATGGCTAAACCGATAAAAGTAGTTATAAAGAAGTCTTCTAAACCTGAGAAGAAATTAATGGCGGTTTTCTCATTAGATAACGGACGAACCAAAACCGTTTACTTCGGTCAAGCAGGAGCCCCAGATTATACGAAAACGAAAAATAAAGAACAAAGAAGTAGATACATAGCTCGTCATAGAAAGAATGAAAACTGGAATGCCCCGATGACCGCTGGGGCGTTGTCACGATGGGTTCTCTGGGAGAAGACGAGTCGGAGAGAAGCAATTGAAGCATATAAGAGGAGATTTAATTTATCTTAGATTTTATTTTTATCGATGACCCCCAATAAAAGGATTTATAACCGGAGGCATAGGATCTATTACTGGCTGAGGAGGATCAGTTAACCAAGGTTCAATTGAAACCTCAGGCTTCGGCACACTACAATAAGGAACTCCTGAAAAGGGGCAATACATTTCAGTGCAAATTCCGAGGGTCATACCTTCTTCACCTTCAACAAGACTGCAAGTATTACAACCATCAAACCAACTCAAACAATTCTGTGGATAATCACACGATTGTTCCCACGCTCTAATACACTTCCCCAATATGTCACACCAACTATAACCAGCAGAGGAGATACATCCGTGAACATCCCAATCAGACCCAGGAGCAATAATAGGCATTTAATATAAATAATATTTTTATTTTAAATAAAAGAAACCATCGTCCGTTTCTCCCACATCTTCTTCTCCATATACTTCTTCTTCCTCTGAAGATTCATCGCTTGAAAAGTTTTTAGAGATTAATATTTTCTCCGACAAATACAAAATATAATCTGCTAAGAGTTGCTTTTTTTTTTCTTTTAAAATTTCAATTATTTCTGCAATCATCTCGGGGTCATGAACGATATCACTCATTTAAATAAAGAATATAAAAAAATAGGAGCTTCTGGTGAAAAAGGAACAATAGATACTACTATTAAAAATTGCACAGAAACATATTTTTTTAATAATTCTAATGACAAAAATATTATTAATTTTTTTAAAAAATTAAGTGAGTGTTTAAGTTTTTATGTTAAAAAATATAATATTAAACAAAAACTATTAACTCAATTTTGTAATAACATTCAATATTATAAACCCAAACAAGGATATCCTGCTTTACATTATGAAAGAGGAGAAGCTTTTCCTGCAAGACAATTAGTTTATATGCTTTATTGTAATACAGTTACAGATAAAGGTGGTACTGAATTTCCTTATCAAAATATAACTTTATCTGCTGTAAAAGGGAAACTTGTAATATGGCCAGCGGAATTTACACATCCTCACAGAGGAATTATTTCCAATACACAAGAAAAATATATTGTAACTGGATGGGTTGAAATAAAATGAATATATCTAATTACTATTGGCATTTTCCTGCAGCACTCACACCAAAGTTTTGTGATGATGTAATAGCTTATGCAAATTCACAAGAAGAAGTAATGGCTAGAACAGGTGGCTATGGAGATAGAAAATTAAAAAAAGAAGAAATAAAAGATTTAAAAAGAAAAAGAAACTCTGATTTAGTTTGGCTTAATGATACTTGGATATATAAAGAATTACATCCATATGTTCATATGGCTAACAAAAATGCTGGTTGGAATTTTGATTGGGAAAGAAGTGAGTCTTGTCAGTTTACAAAATACAAACACAACCAATACTATGATTGGCACTGTGATAGTTGGGATAAACCTTATGAAAAAGAAGGACCCGACAATGGTAAAATTCGAAAACTATCTATGACTTGTCAGTTAACAGATGGTTCAGAATACACAGGTGGTGAATTAGAATTTGATTTTAGAAACTACGATCCACATATGAGAGATGAAGACAAACATTTGAGAAGAGCAAAAGAGATTTTACCAAAAGGATCTATTATTGTATTTCCATCATTTGTTTGGCATAGAGTTAAACCAGTAACCGCAGGTACAAGATACAGTCTTGTAGTTTGGCATTTAGGAAGGCCTTTTAAATAATGTTTATAAATAATTATTTTAACACAACTATCTGGTCAGAACAAAAACCAGAATTTGTAAAATCATTAACTAAAGCATCTAATAAATATATTAAAGATGCAAGAACAAGAGAGAAAGCTTTTATTAAAGAGCACGGTGATTTTGGAAGATCATATCACTCAACACCACTTACAGCTGACAATGATTTTATAGATTTTAGAAATTACATTGGTCAAAAGTCTTGGGAGTATTTAGATCACCAAGGTTTTGATATGCAGCAATACACAACTATGTTTAGTGAGATGTGGGTACAAGAGTTTGCAAAAAAAGGTGGTGGTCATCATTCAGCACACGTACATTGGAATCAACACGTATCAGGTTTTTACT